>Ga0116231_10000032_pt1 | contig 127790 bp, 104 predicted proteins | sample S1TSphgellanicum_2_FD_89695 | JGI IMG/M metagenome (GOLD analysis project Ga0116231, IMG submission 89695) | Host-associated microbial communities from peat moss isolated from Minnesota, USA - S1T2_Fd - Sphagnum magellanicum MG | ecosystem: Host-associated > Plants > Peat moss > Unclassified...
TGAAGACCGTTGTTTTTTAGTTTTTTTTTGTTCATCCTACTAATTTTTTGGTTGCTAAGGGTTTTTTTTTTATTTATTGTCGGGGTCCCCGCAAAAAAAGCCAACCCGGGGGAAGGTTTTTTTTTTTTTTTTTTCACACGAAACAAAACAACAAACAAACCGTAACCTCCTCGGCCTTGCCTTGCAGCTCCATTTACAACCCCAATGCAATTGTATTTCTTGAGTGCATGGTGATGTGTTATGGAATGGGTCCCGTAGGGACTATTCCACCCAGGAATGCGATGCGCCTAGTAGGGTGAGCTATCCTTTTTTAAGGAGGTAAGGGATTCTTCTGGGGCCTGTTCCAAAGTGTAATCGACTTTTGATAGCTAATTCACAATTCAACGGAATTTATTTATTAATCTAAACTACATACCTTTCACAACCATCAAGTTACAATCAGATTAAAATCTATTGGTGCATTCCCGGACATTTGGATTGTCAAATTGGTCGGAATCTGGATTCGGTTGATATTGTCGATCCATTAGTGTAAGTATTCCCACGTTAAGCTTGCCCATTGGCCAGATGGGTGATTGTCAATTCATTAGCATTGTAGTAGTACTACGACGGCTACTATGTTCCTACATGCACCTCGCATCAATTTGGCTACTATGTCCCCTAAACCCATCCTTAAACCCAAAACCCTAAACCCTAAACCCTTGCGTCAATTTGGTTGAATCGGCTAATGTCAAGCTAATGACAATTTATTAGTATGTTCCAAGACTTGCAGCATCTTGATGGATTGGGTTAATGTCAATCCATTACCGTGGTTGCAGACGTGGATTGTCAATTGGTCGGATGGATGGGTTACGTTACATGGATTGTGAATTGGTCGGATGGATGGGTTACATTTAATCCTTCAATTTGTCGGTTCGGTTTATGCCACATTGTTGTTCTGGCTACCATATTATGTTGGGTCGGGTTTATAAATACATAAGTAAATAAGTACTTAAAATAAATACATAAGTACATAAATATTTATTTTATATAAATAAATAAATACTTAATTAAATAAGTACTTAAAATAAATATCACCCATTACTTTTTTTTGCCTTTTTTTTTTTTCACTTGGTACTTTCCAAGAATTTAGAGAGTAGTAAAAAGTACGACATTTACACTTGCTTCTGAATTTTACGTTTACGTTTCCTCCCAACTTCATCCTTATCCACAACCACGAAAACGCGGGTCGGCCCGGGCCGGGTGCCCAAGATATAGGAAGGTGGGGGAAGCGTGGGTGCGGCCGCTTGGGCGGTGAACCCGTCGTGGTGATCCCGGCCGGAGAAGAAGTGGGCAACCAGGAGGAAGACCCGGTCAAGATTCTAGCGTTTGTCGAAGGAAGGCCGAGGAAACAACGGGTATGGGACGAAGCTCCGCCATCGCCGCCACGGCAAACGGAGCGCTTGGTCTCTCGCAAGCATCTTCTCTTGCCGTCCCCACCACCACACTTGCAGATACATAAGAAGCTCAGATCGTCACTCGGATCGCTTGATTCTCTACTATTGATCTCCACAAATCCCTCAAGAGTATTGTCTCTGATGTTGTTGTTGTTGTTGTTGTTTTTTTTTTTTAAAAAAGATTTGAGAGTTTGCAGCAGACCTTTGATTGAGTGGCAGTTGCCGAGTATCGATCACTTTGGATAGTTGTACGTTTTCAGGCGTTTGTGGGTGGAACTAGAGAAGATGGTTATGGCGTGAGTGCGGAGAGATAGAGAGAAAGAGAAGAAGCTAGGTAGTTAGCTGGAGATTTTAGTAGCATGTAGCAGAGGAGTCTGTCTGGGCAACAGCAGCTTTGTGAGGCTGCGTTTTTTCTTTTGGGGGTGAAGTTGGGTGGGTTGTCGAGAACAGATGTCCTTTGACAGCAGGCGGGATGGAAAGATGTCGATAAGAATGACGAGCATTTGCAATAGTGTCCCCTTCGATTTCGAGAAAGTGTGCCAGCATATCCATCCCAGGCAGAGAAAGCAGAAGAACAACAACAATCTTGAACAATTGCAGAGGAGCAGCAGCTAACATCGTAGTACCTAGTGTGAGCATCTAGAGATCAAGCCTGGACGTTATTGTCTCTGGTTGTTTAGACAGGATCATACTGGAGCTGCTTGCTGCTCACGGGAGGCGGGGGCTACAGTACAAGGTAGGGGAAAAAAAACAAGAGATCGTGATGTCCGTGGCTTACCAAAGATGGGAGATTGGAGCTGCTGCCTCCTCCAGTGTGCGCGGTTACAAGAAGATCACGACAGGATCACCTCAAGCTATGTACCAGTATGGTTCTGAGGGTGTGGCACTCTTCAGACGCCAGCAACAACAGCAGCAGCAACAGCATCCCCATGATCCGTGCAGACCCCAAGAAAGTGGAACAGAGGAGCAACAGAGATGCAGCAGCAGCAGGGGGATGATGATCGGCGGCACCCACAGCATGAAGCCGGGAACAGCTACAAGGCCGCTCTTGAACGGCATCCAGCAGGCAAGCCGGGGGCTGAGCTTGACTCTGATGAAGCCTAAGAAGGAAGGGACATCTGCAGAAGAGTGTAGTAGTAGCCCTTTGCACAAAGTTGAGAGCACCACTAGGGTTGTGCAGCTACCGGAAACGGTTCCTGATGAGCAGCGCCAATGTGTGAACTTCAAGGTGGAGCCATCCGCACCACCATCGCCATCATCATCATCTTCTTCCTCCATTTGTGATAGGAGAGATCTTCTTCAGCAGAGTTCTTGCTCTTCTGAAGACACGACTTCTGCAGGAGACTTGGAGGCGCAGTCAGCTTTCAGAGGGCCATTACACCAGATGAGCGCTCTGGAGAGCTCACTTCCCATCAAGTATGTGGTGCAGTAGCCGGGTTTGTTTGTTGTTTTCTTTGTCTATGTATGTGTATGTGCTTGAAGAATATGGTGAAGCTCCTGATCTGCTTCTTAATGAATGGTATGGTTGTTTGTTTGTTTGTTTGTTTTCATGGTTTTGGAAGTCCTGCTGCTGCTGTTGGTGATTCTCAAAATGTTTTTTCGCCTGCTGCAGGAGACCTGGACTCTCGAAATTTTTTGGTGGCAAGTCACGGTCGTTTTCTTCTCTGGCAGATGTGTCATCAGTCTCAGATCTAGCAAAGCCCAATAATCCATATGCTAAGCGAAGAAGGATGGGTGCTGGTGGTGGGTTCAGTAGTGCTTCTCTAGATCGCCACAAGACTTTCTATCCTCCTCTTTCATCTGTAGCTGGAATCTCCAAGAAACCTTTCACCAACAAAAGCAGCAGCAGCACTCTTACAATTGCTGTAAAGCTTGGAGGTCTAACCAAACAAGACAGGGATTCTTCTTCTGCTGCTGATCTTCCAGCTTTTTCCTCTAGAACTCATGGTCTGACAAGAACCACACCCTTGAGGTCTTTCTCCCTCACTGATCTGCCCGTGGTTAGTAACCCTTCATTTTCGCCTTTTGAAAGGAGCCTTGCTCACCGGCCATGATGAAATGGCTGACCACCAACAGTCCCAACATGTCCAGTCCCAAATCAAGAACACTCACTTGCCAGGGCTTTAGTGGCAGCCCTTCTTGAAACCTTCATTGATCATGGAGACTGGCAATGAAGCGAAGTCAAGAAAAGCCATTTTCCCAGACTGGTTACTTTCTTACACTTATTGTTTTTGACATCTGATTGTATTCATCCCACCCACTGAAGAATGCTTACCTTTGAACCAAGAGGCACTGTGAGCGGGAGAATAGCATCATGGAGAGTGGCAATGCAGTAAATTCAGGAAGTCAAGGGAGGAGGTGCAGAGGGGTTGTGGGGGGCTGGGGGGGAACACAGAAGGTGTGTGACTTGTGCTTCATGGTACTTTTCAACTTTGATTTGGGACTTTTGGCCATTCAGGTTACTGCATCCATTGTCTCAACAAGTGAATTTGACCATGACACAGAGAGAAGAAAAACTGGCACAGAAACTTGTATTGCAAGGCTAGGGGTAGTGTTGTTGCTTTTTATGCAGTGCAAAGTGATCTCTAGACAGGAGAAGAAAAATTAACATCATCTAAGCTTGGAAACTACTGGACACCTCCCTCTGCAGAAACAAAGGTGTTTTTCACAAAAAGAAGTGAAATGTGGGGGCTGGGTCCACCCTACAAAAGAGAGTTGCAACCTATATTTTGAGAGTTTCTCTGCAAAGTTGAAGAAAAACTTTAGGTGTGGATGCATGGGCCCTTGAGACCATGGTGTTTTGAAGACATGTAACATAACACTCACATTTTGTCTGTGCTGTGATCAAATGTAGTGACAGTAGACTTCTTTTTTCTTTATCTAAATTGGATGTTGATTTATTCGTCCTTCATTCAAACCTGTGAAGGTGGTTCTGTGATGCTTTTGATTTGGGTCTTGTGAATTGCACTTCTCCTATCTTACTATCAGAAGCTTCAGTCTGGTGCTTCCACTAGGAGAATAAAATTGTTTTGTGGGTTTACTTTCATTATGCACAATAGATCACCTTGTGATGAGCCTAAGGCCGGCAGAATTTTCACATGTTGCCACAACATTGTTGGATATTTAGGCCTGAAAAGCAACATACAAGTGCGCTCAGGCCATTGTGCCAGTGAAGTCCCTGTAAGGAATTGGGCCAAGCGTGCCAAAATTTCTGAATGGGCAATGAAACAGGCACAATGGCCTGTACACAGCACACTTGGCAACATAATGGTGTTGATGACTTGCACAATGGGCATGTGGATTTTGAACATTGGTCTACCATCAGGTAGATCCAAGAAATCCTGTCCATTCTGCCTTGCAAGGGGACTAAAAAGAGGCACAAAAGGCCATATGAGAACCATTATGTACATGCAGGGGGCATATGTCCAAGCTGAACACAAAAACTTTGTCATTCCCCAAACCCTTGAACAATTCCCCAGAAACCATACACCTTTCCCTGAAAAAGGTTTGCCACCTTGCTCCACGCTCCAAGACCCACTTTGAAAATACCTATCAAATTTCACTTATTGTATTTTGAGGATAAACTATGCTGCCTCAGATTCAACAGTCCTTGCCAGGATTGTGTAAGATACACACCCAGATCTACATGACATGTCAGATTTTGTAAGATCCAAATCAATCTGTTACAAAACATTCAATAAGTTTTTACACACAAGAAAGAGTCTATTTTACAACCTTTCCAGAATTTTCATTTGAGAATCCCAGAAGGGCCTAACTTGAAACCTATACAAACTGGACAAAAACTAGAGGTTCTTCCCAGGATTGCCTTCATTGGACACTGTAAATTTTTCCTTGTCATTTGCTAATCACTCACCGTCAATATCTTCAGTGTTGACAAGGTAGTTTGCATCTCCCATTGCACAAGGTGAACTCCATCTGAAAGCTCACAAATCCAGCAGACAGACCTTCCAAATTCAAACCAGCAGCTGCCTCCCACTTCTTTCAGGAGGATCTAGTAAAAAATAAATACATGCTTATGAAGAAGTATACACATCCAAGCATCCAAGTTCAATTGAATATTATAGTCCACTTCATTCCATCTGTAGCTTACAAGAATCTAAAACTCAGTGTTTGATACAGATCAAGGAAACAGTAGCCTCTTTGTGACCTGACCGGACAGTAGACTCATTTTGGCTACTAGAAATGAGGAGTGGAGACATAAGAGAACAAAAAACCAGGAGAATCGTCCTAAAAAATGACCCCACTCTGCAAGCATCCTAGTTTTGCTTTACTGCATATCCTACCTATCCTGCTCAGCCATTCATTGCACCCAACCCATTAAAAAGCCATATGTGACAAAAACCTCAAACCCAAAAGTTTTACTGCTGATAAAACCAGGAGATGATCAACTCTGCAGGTTTGAAGACCCACCCTGTGATCACTAGTTCTCTTGAGAGATGCAAACTCCTTTCTCCTCTCCAAACAACTGAAAACCCTGCACATCAGAGAGCTCTCCAAGACTGACAGATTGTCAAGTCTTGAATAGTGAAGATGGCATCTAAAAGCTCCTTGGCCATCCAACTTTCTAACAAAATCAAGCACAGGGCTCCCCAATGCTGTATGGAACCAAGGCCTATGGATCAAAGACATGCCAAGAATTTTTTTAAATCATTTACTATACTCTGAAACACGGCATGTGTGCAGAATTTGACAAGCTGCACATTACTCTTTAGGTCTTGTAACAAAAATACACAGATTCCGTCACACCAACACCCTCGACTTTTTGCTTCACTTTTGCAACCTCCATTTCCAGGAGCATCTACCTTGGCTACCTCATTGAGGCTCAAAGTATCCTGGCTTCTTACACCACAATACAGTACACTTTGAAAGCCATGAACTCCTGAGAAAGGAAAACCTCCACCATTCCAGAGTTTAAGTTTCCTCCATCCCACCATCTGAAGCATATAGTCCACACATTGATAAATTCCCACTTGTCAGTCAGGAGAACAGGGCCTCCTCTGCAGATCCAGGGATTTACAGCAATATACACTTAAGTGGCACCCCGTTCATATGTGGATTGGTGGTATATATGATGATCTCCAACCTTGGCAGGCCTCCAAGGATTTCAACCACCTGAACAGCAGCCCAGTGCCATTACTACTCGACTTTCTGCTAGGGTTGCCTTTCTACTTCTCTTCATCTAGCAGAGGTGCCACACTCCACATCCCAAATTAGGACTGGCAGGCCACTTCATGTCCTAGCAAAGGTTCTGATACCACAGATGATTTGGAGGATGCCCACAGAGAAACTTTCTTGAAGGATGTGGCATATGACCGTAAGCATTAAAACTGATGAAGACATTATTGCTGGTGGCCACCATGGTGCAGAATAAGGGTAGATCGGTAGAGCATTGCCAAGTAGAAGAGGACCATTATTATTACCAACACGTCATCCAGTAATCCCACGAGTCCAACCACTCCTGCACAACCATGAAATTCCACCAATCATCCAAAAGGATGAATAACCATAAGCATCAGCAATAAGGATGAATAACCATAAGCATCAGCAATAAGGACGAATAACCATAAGCATCATCAATAGGGATGAATAACTATAAGCATCATCAATAAGGATGAATAACCATAAGCATCAGCATAACCAAGTCAAACCTTTAACAGCACCACTTGCAAAGCAACAAGACAACCTGTCAATTTCATAATAAACCATCTAGGACCAGATCGCATTATCCACAATACAGGTCTGTCAAGAAGAGTCATCTTCACACAGGAAAATATGGTTTATTCCATATAATTGTCTACTTGTGCAGGGACATGAATGTATCATGGAAACATACCTTCCGGGATAACATCCAGTGGTGAGAAGACATAAATAGCTAGCAAAACGAGCTGCACAAAACCATGAACCCACAAGTATTCAAACACTTGTCAGTTTGTTCTGAGATAAATGATGATGCAACACCTTGTCAACAATTAGAATGGTTTCTCACACGGTTCAGTAGTGTACACTAGCCCTGCAGCATCTGCACAATGATTTTCAAGCTGCAAGAAACTTAGAAAACTCATAAGCTACACCCAGGAGCAGAGGCCATACAAAGAAGAGTATACGAGTGCGGTGGACAAGAGGGATTGCTCGTTGTGGGTCCATCAATTCCCAAATCATGCGTCGCAAAAGTAAAGGCATGTCCCGCACTCTCTGCAACAGTTTTTAAATATCCATATCTTGTCAGTGTAGATAGTAAGCATTCAAAGGTAACATCCTGCATGCAGTATAACAACAGCTGAATTTTGCACAAAACCCTTAATCTGGCATGGGAAATGTAATGTCCTTAACAAAAGGAATGAGGTAGGAATAAAAATATGCAACAAATGCATGGACAATAACATCTTAGAGGTGCAAGGCAAGTGAAAAAGGCAACTGCAGATAGTCCAGTAAAACAATCAACCTACCTACTCTCTTCAACATGACAAAGAAACTTTGAGGCAACTCTGCCTCTGCTGCACAGACAAAAAAACAGAGGTGCACTGAAAAGAAAGAATAGGGATTGCCTGCAGGAAGCTGACAGGCCCTCCTCCAAAAATTCGGTTGTACTTGGCAAGGTCCTGCATGATGCCCACCACCTCTGGCTCCTGCTGCTGTGAATCTGAGACCTCACTAGGGATGAGCAGTGTGATGGCACGCCTGCATATAGGGCATTTACATGGCTGCAATACTGAGCTGTGTTGCCAAACTCTCAATATGCACTCCCCTGCCATGTATAAAAATTATCAAGTAAATCGCCTGGAGTGTGCAGCCAACTCACATCATGTTTACTCTTCCCTCCACGTAGATTGCTAAACATCCAAGCATACAGAAAAGACTGCTTACCGCAGAACCAGTGAGCACAATTTGCCTGGCATGGCAAGGTGAAGGAATCATGGCAGACAGAGCAGCAGTCATTATCAGGTGGGGCATCCATATGTGACAGGTAGCCACTGTTGCTTGTCGGTGGAGGTTGCACTGTTTCACTACTTCCGTGCTGTCCCCTCAGCACACTCCACACATTGCCAAACCAATTTCGGACTATGCACACCCCATGCTTCAACAGGACAAAAGAGTGCCTGCAAATTCACCACCTTGCCAGTTATTGTCAGCTAACACACCTAACATAGAGGCTGAAACAAAATCTACCTGGAGTTCGACACAAATGCACACTGTGACCAGCAGTGAACTCTTGAATGCCTGCTCAATCAGACAGTTAATACCCACAGCTTGAATATTGATTACACAAAACCAATACTCAAGCTGATGGCCTGGGGGCATTGCAGGTTGTCTGGGATTGCAATCCAGCTAGGCACAAGCTAAGTGTTACATATAGTGTTCAAATCAGTTGTCATAGGACTAAGGTTGTTGTGTGGAACCTCATAGCCTTGTAGTCCTAATGGGGAAATTGGGCAACAGTTGGGCAACCTCTTTGCCCTGCCTAGGCCATTGAATGGTATCCAATTGCATAAGAGGATAACTTTGAGATTGAAGGGATGAAGAGACCATCATTCCTTTTGCATGCATAAGTAAATAAACTTATTGAGAGACTGTGAGAGACAACCATCAAGCAAGGAAACTGCCATTTCTCAGTCATGCAATTGCGAATGGCCTTTGGTTGATGATGATGACCTTCTCAAATTGAGCTTCAACCAGACAGCCTGGTCACAAAGAAAACAGACAAAATGACCTAGGATTCAAGCGTGAGATTTTTGAAACCCATGAATCCTGTCAAATCTCCTCTCGCATATACCGCAAACTCCTAGTTGACCTAAGTGTCCAGACTATATAGTCTTGCATAATAATTTTGAGAATGTGACATGATATACAAATCCAATTAAAAACAACATCAGTACTACTACTTGCGCTCATCTTCTCAAATCCAGGGGCTAGGGTTTGGGGACATGGTTGGTGCATGTAAAGTTCTTCTTCCATCTTTGCTTTTCCGCCCACCTAGAAATCACAATAGATGAATACAAAGTCTGGTGATCCTGCAATTGTCATCTCCTGACGAGGGACACACAGTGGCCACATCTTCTGGTGAGTCGGTGACCATGATTGCCGTCACTTGGAAAATGCGACGATGAAGATGATATAAAGGCAAATCAGCGATCAGGGAGCGAGAATACCTCAAGGAAGAGCGGAAAATGAAGACAATAGGAGCAGCAACCAACGCCGTGTACACCAACTCATCGCCCACCCCTTCTATTATGGGCATCGTCTGTCCGTTCCCGTTCCTTCCTCCCCGGGGCGTGCTCCTTTTCTCTCTACCCGCTTTCACGTTTCCGTTCGGTTTTTAAAAAAAATTCTTGTTGTTCCCTTCTTCTTTTTGTTCTCCGAACTATCTTTTGCCCTCGCAAACCTCCCTTCCTTCCCCGCCCCCCGCCCTCCCCAGTGCCTAATCTTCCAAGCCCTAAGGGCAAAAGGAGTGAGCAGAAGAGAAACTAAGTGGCACAGACTTGTGGAAACTCATCATATCACTTCGACGTTTCTGCTCCGGGTCACCATGAGAGGGGCAAAGCGGTCCCCGAAGCGCAGGAAGAAAGGGAGCGACCAACGACGCCAAGGGGGGAGCAAGCGAGCAGCGGCGACAAACGTAGCAGCAGCAACCCGCACACCAGCCCAGCCCGGCAGCCCCGCACGCTTGCCAAACCCAGATGCCATGACGACGTGTCGTCTTGTCCAGGCCAAGTGCCAATATTCTTGGCCCAGTGGCAAAGCATCCGGGGTAGAGAGTAGAGAGGAAGAGACCCTAAACCCACCCACTCAACAGGACTTGGACCTTGGGGTAATCCCATCTCATTTATGGTGCATTCACACTTGATGTTAAGTCAGTGTTAAATGAAAATCTAGGTGGCATCCTAGATGGCACCCAATGTTAAATCAGGGATAGCTTAATGTTAAGTGAATGCTAGCTTAATATAAAATTTTCATGATAACTAAATTTAAGTTCTAAATGGCTAGCATGATGATGTTAGGGGACTCAACACTAAAGTCCCTAACACCAAGTGTGAACACACCTTTAGTACATAGGCTTCAAACTTTGATAATATTAGAGAAAAATGATAAGCTTATGTGTTCATAAATGGTAAATTCATTTCACATGCGTAAGTTAGATAACACACTTATTAGTACAAATAGAATTTAATTGCATTTCAAATTTGCTCTAGACTCACCTAAACTCACACAACTTAGATTAGATTTGAGAAGAGGCACCACCTTCTTCCTTATTAAATAATATATTATGAACTTATTCATGAAACTCACATTGAAATGGTTAAATTTTTTGAGAGTCCTTAATGGACTCTAAAAATTAAGGCACATTTACATTTTGAATTTTTTGAACTTCATAAGTCTCTTTATATATTTTTGTTTTGTGCATGCAACAACATTACCTTTCAGTTTTTGTCAAAATCTTTTCAACCCCATCTGGCACATTCTAATCATTTAATTCTTTTTTCTAATTTTAATGGTCAAGAATCAAATGGTTAATTTGATTCTAAACCATTTTTTGAACCATTACTTGTGTTTTCACATTTCCAAATAAAAAATGCAAGCCCACTTTTAATATTTTTGTTTGAAGACATTTCCAAAGATATTTTAAAACCTCAATTTGAATAAATATTGTTATCTACACTTTAATCCCAAATTTTTAAGACACTTCAAAACTCCAATTCTCAAAATGATTTCAACTTGGAAGCGATTGGGAGTCACCTCCTTTGCATTTTCCCATATTTGACATGTAAATTTTAAAACATTTTTTTGGTTTACATCTTCTTTTGTGCCCATAAACTTTGGTTGTGAGCCAAGGTTAAGGTCATAACAACTTTAAATTAATGAATGAGGTTAAAAGAATAAACATGCATTTAATAATATTCAAACTATTGGGACAAAAATTTCAATTATAATTTAAGATTTCACTATTGTTAATAAATTGTTCATTAAAATTTTCAATTATTGTAGAAATCATGTGTAATAAATGCAATTTTTTATTTTTTAAAACCATGTTTCGATAAAAAAAAATCGTTAATTTTTTGGGTACACACCTTTGGGGTGAAATGGGGGTTAGGGTTGAAACAAGGCCCAAAAGCAAAATTACTTTACAAATAACTATATTGACTTATTCTTCCATCACCATTGAATTTTCATATATGATGAACTAAGGCTCCACATTGCTTCATAAACCATTTACACAAATTTCATAAATGATAAATACACACATGAAGTTATTATATTAGGGTTTTGTCTTATTCCATGCAACCATTTACACACATTTTACCCAAGTTCATAGTGCATATATTTCATTTAGAATTGTGTTATGATCTCTTTCATCCATGTCTAAATCTAAAGAATAAAATCTCATTACGTGCATAATATAAAAAATTGAATTTTAGGATGCAATTATTTCTGAGTTCTAAAATGGGGCAATCCAATTGTGTAATTAGGACTTTGGGTACCTATGTGTCATGAATACATAGGTTTCAAACCTCAAACATATTAGCTTATTCATTGATCGTCATCCATTTTTCATATGTAGTGAATTAAGGCTCCATGTCATTGATGGAACCATTTATGCAACTTTTATATGTTAAATGTAAAATGTATGGGCTATTGTAATACAACTTTGTATTGTGCCATGAAACTATTTATGCACATTTTTTCCAAGTTCATAATACATTTTTCTTTAAAATAATGTTGTGATCTCATCCATCCATGTATAAATCCAAAAAATCAAATCTCATTATGTGCATAACACATATACAATAATTAGCACACCCCTACGCAAGGATGACACGTAGCAAACAATAGCTTGGACAATACTTAATTCATGTTTTTAAAATTATGTAATTTTTGGATATTTTAAAAGCTTGTTGTCAAAAATTTCTAAAATATAAATTAAAATGTCAAAAGTTCTTGAATTAAATCTAAATTATCATTAAAAAATGTCATGCATTAAATAATTCACAAGTCACATGTGACATAATGGAATATCATTTAATTTTAATATTGCAAAATTGTAGAATTGAGATTGTCATGTAGTAAATGGTTTTTTGGTCACTTGATGTGACATTAAACTTTAACATATTATGCTGTGAAAAGGGTGTGGGAAATAACTTGTGTTTCCCACCTCATTAGATTCACATTCAATTTATTTTCATCATTTATTTTAGAACTTGGAGCACAAGGCTTGGGTTTTGTGTGGTGTTGTTTCTTTCATTGGGTTGGTGTGGTTTGAAATATTTTGATTTTGTAAGTGGAGGGTTGTTGTGGAGATGGCAACCGTTGATGCAAAGGTGTTAATGTTGTCCCTTGTTTTAATATGTATAAATTTTTTTGTCAGTTTGAATGTCGGGTGGAGGCAAGTCAAATATGTTGTTGTTACAAGACTCTACTTAATAATGCATTATTATTGGTTTCCAAACAAAGTTTTTCTTATCTTTATGGTAGTTACAATGGTTTTTTTATTGTTTTTTTCTTCAAAACAAGGAATAATTGGCAGTTCTTTTTCAATAATCTAGGTTAGGAATATGAAGAGGTGATGGGTGGGAAAGGTGCAAGAAAAGGAGATACTAAAAGGTGGGTGAAAATGTGAAAGGAAAGGAAAGATAAAAAGGTTTGGTAGATCTTACAAATTGTCTTCTTCACAACATCATTCACATGTGGCCCCCCTGTCTCTCAAATCATCTTACAGCTCTTCCTCTTCATCATGCCTTGATTTGTATGTAAACTTATATCAATGACCTTTTTCATTGATTTTGATATATGGATCCAAAGTTAATTAGCTTAGATTCTTTGTAGGAGATTGAATCAATAGAGATAAGGTTTGTAAGTGAAAGGAAGATTCAAGCTCTCTCATTTGTATGTATTGGGTTTCATGAATCCAACAAAATGTAAGACCTAAATCTAGATACCATGAATAGAAAACACATTTGTTGAGTTTAGGAAGAAACTAATGAGATGAAGGTGTCAAATGTTTGTAATAACCTATTTATTGGCAACAAATTGGGGGAATTAATTTTTCAAGTGCAAGAGGAAAGTTTGCAACCAAGTTTGTTTTATATAGTAATTCCAACATAATGCATCCCAATATGTGTTTTCTTGCCCTAATCCTTATTTTCTTTACCTCAACATGTAGTTGCATGTGTTATCAAGCAATATACATATCAATATACAAAAATTGCACAAATAATATGCCATGGTTAATGAATGATATTGTAAGTATTTAATATTTTAAATATTCAAATGGATGTGACATTATTTTTTACTGACATATGTGAATGTTCATGTTTAGTACACAAAAATTGCATGGTTTTATCCAAAATTACATCATGATGTTTGCATGGATTTAGTTAAAATGTAAATTGTGTGTACTTCATATCAAGACATCACAAGTATAAAAGACATGTCATTTATAGAAGTAATGTATATATATTTTCATGCCATTTTTACACTTTGAAACCCATGAAATTTGCACATACATATTATTTATGAGTTTTGCACAAATTTTATTGCAATTTCATGATATTGTAAGTTTGTGATGTAAAGCTAATGTGTAGTTTGATGGGATGAAGATGACTAAAATATTTGAATGGTTTAATTTCATTTAATATAAAAAGTCCTTGGATTTGTGGATTAACTAACAATCCAGCACCACACCATTTTTTGTTTGTTGGGCAAATGAAGTTGCTCCATTTGTGCTTATCGATATGGCTCTAAGATGTTGATCACAAAGTTTTTGCTTATTTGGAGGCTGCTCCAATGGTTGTTCGAATATGTCAAATGCCATCTTGCAAAATAACATAAGCTTTTGCCATGGTTGTGAGGTGGTAGACATCTCTCCATTTTGTTAGTAAAGATGATTTGGAAAAAAAACATTAATTGTGAGGTAGCAAAAGACACTAATTTTGTGACTTGTCTTTTGTCCTTTATTCCTACTACATATACATGTTTTGCACCTTTTTTTCCAATGTCCTTGAGCCCCCTTTAAGTATTGGATGAACTTTTGTCTGATTATAGTTGACCATTAAGGACTTTGGAATGTTATGTCATTTGACCAAGAAAGTTACCCTAAGAGCCATTGTTTTGCTTTTACTTTTCCAATCTAAAGGTAACTTGCTAGTAGTTGTGGTTGGAGCTATATAGGACCAATTTAAATGACTTTTGCTGAACATTTTGGTCCATGTGTATGACACTTTGGATCTTTTGTGTTGTGGGTTATATATCAAATGGGGCAATCTTTTGTGCACAATTGTGCTAATTAGAGGTTGCACCAATGCTACATTCAAAGGTTGTCCTATTGACATGTGGTTTTGCAAGGTTTGAATGATTTTTTGTTCTACATTTGGATATGTAGCTAAAACTAGACAATGTTGTGAGCTCTTGATGAGTGATGACCCAATATCTACATAGGCCTTGTACTTGTCTTTGATGGCTCCAATAGGTGCAAATATTTCATACAAAGTCCTTGACAATTTGGCACAAAGACCATGAACTTCTTTTAGTTTCTTGTGAAATGTTTACAAATGATTCGAAACAATAATGAGATTTCTATGTTTTTTTATTGCAGCAAAAAATAGGCTAGAGGGTAGGAGCAAACCAATTATTATAAAGCCCACATCTTCTTTTTTTCATTGCTCCATTTGTATCATTTTTTTCCTTCACAACAACCAAAATAAGTTGGACCTCCAATTTTCATGGACGCTTTATTAGCCACTTTGAGGTTAAAATAATTAAACAAGTTTCCTTTCCATCTCCAAATTTACATCTCAAACCTCAAATTGATGAACAAGTTTAATATTTTATTCATCTTTTGGAAATACTTGTAAACATGGAAGAAATTTGCCTTTGTTTTGCCATTCTTGTTAAACTTTTGAACATTACAATCATCACAAGCATTATATGCAAGAAAATAAAAAACATGTGTTTAATTATATAATACATGAATTATGTTAAATAGTCGTTAGCCAACAAATTAATTAACTGAAGAAGCCATTAGCTTCAATGGATGGATGAATTTTAAACATTAATGATACTTTGTTAAATTGTCAAGAACCCTAAAATTTCCAAAAAAATTGCCAATTATTTTATTAAGCTTTAATGATTTTTTTTTGAAATAATAACATTAATTATTCAACATTAATTTGTTGAACTTGCATGCCTATTACAATAATTGGATTCCATGGTGCAAATATTGTTCTAGATAATATTCTAGAATGGGACAATGCAATTGTTTACAAAAAATAAGGTCACTATCAAACACTAACAAAATCTTTTTTAATATTTGGTACAACCTTATTTTTTAAAAATTGGAATTGAAATTTGTAGCTTTTAAGAGTTTATTTCAGGTCATTCAACTTGTTTGAAGGTTCTTAATACAATGGCAATGGGTTTTGGTTTTATGCATTAAGTTCATGTGGTTTTAAATGACCTCATTTTGGCATTGTCATTGGTTGTATTTACAAAAATTAAAAACGAACTTGCAAATTCCAAGTTTAATATAGTGAATGGACTTGCCATCATTATTAGGGAGATTTATTTTTTTTGAAATATGTGTATCCAATCATGTTTCTTTAGCTTAAAAATCCAACAACATCCCTATGAAACATTGCATACACACAAATGTGTGCATTCAATTGGGGGGAAATCACACTTTTTATATTTTACGGAACATGTGAGATAACAGGGTTTATTATGCTATCAAATAATATATATTTTAAAAATCTTATTTACATTTAAATAAATTATAAATTATTATTTTTTGATAAGTGGATCCTATGTGTCTTGCATGTCATTTGGCAAAAAATCGAAATGACTTCCTTTGGCATCCAACACTTTATCCAATTAAACATTAATTATCAAGTTCACATTTGAAACTCCATTTATTTAGACATATTGGTAACTTCACATCTTTTCTCATTAACATACACAAACACAACCCCCAACTAACACTATAAATAATTTTTTTAACAAATGTATAAATTTGTTAGACATTTGAAACTAAAATAAAAATTGAAATAGAATCATCAAATTTGAGAAAAGTGGAAATCAATGCCTTTTGATTAAAGCCCAACTTGACATCTCAAAGGTGCAACATATAACACAATAGAAAAAATTAAAAAGGTTTTGTGAAACAACAATCCATTAAACAAAAAATCCATGACATGTACTATTTTGAATGGTGCTTCAAATCCACTAACACATGAATCTATTATAGTTGACGATGATCAATTATAAGTGAAAATTACATAGTTGTTCAAACTCATATAATTTAAGCTGAGTAATTTTATGTTTTTGCATGATAACATTATGGATGATAATATTTATAAATTGAATCGGTTGGTGTGTATAATTTATAATTTATCAATTGATTTCTTGAGCAATCTTGTTGCATCTACAAGGTGCAAATCCAATCAATCATGCATATCTTATGACTTATGTACACCATCAGATCATAATTACCCACCATGGACATTGTATTTATTATTGCATCAACACTTGTGGATTCCATTCATTTCAATTCAACATTCTCCAAATATGATCCATCATTTTGAAAGATCCAAATAAAGCTCCTACTAGAGTTTATTTTAAATAATGTTTTAGCTTGCCATGAAAAAAAGGAAATGATTGACCACACATAAATTTCATATTTTATTTCTGTAGGAATGGAACATGTTCAACCAAAATTCTATCACCATTTACATGAACAATGCCATATATTTCAGAAATATTGTGATGCACTTTTAGGTTTGTCAAAAACCAATCAACTTTTTAATTTTGCAATGAAATGCAAACTTAGTGCGCGTTCCTTAATTCTCACAAAGAAAGAGGGCATGATTTCAAAATGAAACTCACACAAACTCACAAACAAAAGTTCAAGGTGAAATTAATATGTATAAATTTTTAAAAAAATATTTAGTACAAATTAAAACCAAAATATTCCATGGATGAACCATAAGCAACCCGACCCACAATACACACCATGGCTTGGACTTAGAGGAAGTTCACCATGTTCCTCCTTATAATGTATTATATGATTTTTGGTAAAGGTTACATTGAAATGGCAAAAAATCTCCAAACTTTTGATTTTGTTAAGTTATGAATATCGTAACTATGTGAATTCATAACTTTCATTTATAAATTTTGATTAAAGAACTTTCAAAAAAAAAGTTGTACCCCTTGAAAAGAATTTTTCAACACCATATTGCATGCTCAATTTGAATATCATTTGACTCCTATTACTTGGGTTTTAGTGAATGGGAGTTAAACTATCAATTTGATTCACTATTATTCTTTTGTTAGTTGGTAGAGCTCAATTTGTAAAAGATTTGTTATTTACACTTTTATTCCAAACAATGAAAACATCCATGAAATTTCAACTTTCAAAGTGGATTCTCACTTGGAAGTGTCATGATTCTCTTTATTCAATTCCTTACACACCCTCACACTTTTGAAAGTGTGGTTGAGTCAAAAACATTCTCCTAACCCACTCATTTTCATGTGTTGTAAGGACAAGCCCAAACTTAATGTTGCAACGTATTGAATAACTTGACCAATTCTTTTTCATATTGTTGAAACTATTCAACATTGCAACCCTAATAGCCATTGAAATCTATGGATTACAATAATCCAATTTATCAAAAAAAAATGTTGATTTCCTTACAATTGAGTTTGAAACACAACAAAGCCTTGTGGTTTCAATCATAAAAGAATAACATAGTAAATCAACCAAATTCACATTTACTTTTGCCAAGTTCATGTTGAATGAATTTTAACAATACCCAAGGTGTGACAATGATTATGACAAGGGTAATTTTATTTTCAAAGTCATTCCTCTAAACAACTTACACTATCATGTAAATTGAATTAACACCTCTCTTGAGAATTGACAAGTGTTCAAATTAAAGCCCTTCTTGAGAATTGGTGGGTGTTGGTGTCAATTATAATGTGTGAGTTTAGAAAAACTAACCAAGTTTTATGATAATGGTAAATTTGTTGGACTAAGGAATACTATAGCTGACCTTAAAGTATTCATATATGCATACAAATTACCCACTTGACCATTGGATGTTACTTTGGACCTACATGGGTAATTTTGGGACTGAAATAAAATTTTATGATTTTTTTAGTCTTTCAAAACCATTTGAGATCTGATAACAAGGGCAAGGGCATTTTTATGTTTGATGTAATTCTACAAAACTATGTAGGGCAACTCCACCAATGCTCAGTATGCTACCCTCCAAATTAAAATTGGATGAAGAAAAGTCAATATATGACAGTTTGGCTCATCAAAATGGTTTTGGCCCAACGTTCTTGTACAATTTGGGAAAGCTGGTAAAAGGCACAACAAAGCTTAAGAACAGCTCCAGTTGGAGCGCTGTTTTTTTTCAGGATTTTTTGTTTGTAGCTAAAAGTGCTCATGGTTCATCAGAAGATGTAGAAAAAATGGTGATCATCCCTAAGAAGATTTAACCAAAATTGACTATAACAAAATTACAATTTTTTAATCATACTTCTATATGTTTGGTTATGCAACAAAAATCACATACACAAATCCGACAATTCTTTCCTTTTCCTTTCTCACATCTTGCTACTGAAAACCTCCACGATCATTTTTTTTCATTTCTTTAATTTGGTTTTTTGGCAATATTTTGCTAGTAATTAAAAAAGCCAGCTCCAGCTGTGTTCAGTATGCGACTCTGCAAAAAATATTTCTGATATTCAAGTTTAGTTATTTATTTATTTCCAACACCACCCATAAAACTAAAACTGGGACTGCAAATAGGTGAGAAACTACTAATAGCAAACGACGTGGATTGGATTGATGTGGATTGGATTGATGGTCCAAGTGGTCCCATCTATTTGCAGTTTCAGCTTTAGTTTTTTACTAGTGTCGCCTGTGCCGTTGGCCCAAGTGTTACCACGTCCTCAAATGATTTTTCCTTCCAAAACCTGTTTTTGGGAATTTATTTGATTTTTTTAGCGTCAGAAATCGTTTAAAAATCAATATCTCCCACATATGGAATCCAAAATCTTAACAATTAAATTCCATGAAATCCTACTCATCAAGATCTTTTGAACAACACCCAAAGGCACATTTCAATTCCTCCAAAATTTTCAGCTACTATTTAATGTAAATTTTCATTTCAATTCCTCCAAAAATTTCAGCTACAATTTAATGTAATTTTCAGTCAAAAAATCATTCAATATTCAAGAACTTTTTTGTGTTGCAAGTCCAAATGTCATGGAACCAAGCCCATGCACCCCCACCCCTTCTCGTTGTTGAGAGCTTTCCAAGAACACAATCTAAAGAAGCATCCTGGTTCAGTGAATCTCATAATTACAAAACAAAACAAACTACCTTCCTTCATAGAGAGATAGCTACAACTTTGAAACAAAAGTAAAATAATTGAACTTGCATGTCCAAAATATATTTGCAGGGTCACATACTGAACATGGATGGAGATGCTCTAGAGCGTGGGTAAATTCAAGGGTATAGAGTTTTCTTTTCAGGATTTTTTCTCTTTTTAAAGTCTTTCAAAAACACCCAATTACGAGAATGACGACAAGTACCCTTTTCATATTTGATATCCTTCCTTTAGGGTTCCGGGTATATAGTTTTCCTCTTGTGTGGTATGTGCCCTGTGGTTTTAGGGTTTTGTTGATGCGCACATGGTAGGGTGAGTTTGGGGTTCCGGGTATAATTTGTTGTGTGGTGTGGTACGTGCCCCGTGGGTTTAGGGTTTTGTTCTGCTTGTTGGCTAAAAACAGAGCTTCAGTTTTCCGGTGCTGAAGTGACGACAAATTTCCCCCTCCTCCTGCCTTCTTCTTCGTGACGACGACGAGCTTGATGACGAGCTTCGTGGCCATACGAACTGCGTTTGATGAAGACGATCGCCTTTTCCGTGTATTCCGCTTGGAAAAGCTTGGAACTCCTGCGGCCACGTAGAATTTCAATAGTTTTGTCATTTTGCTGTTTGGATTCCTTACAGCAGCACCGTGTGTCATGTCTCTACAACGGCCAGACAATGCCAAATTGGGCGCAACCTAGCTAATCCTAGAGAGAGAGAGAGAGAGAGAGAGAGAGAGAGAGAGAGAGATAGCGTAGCGCAAAAGTAAACGTGCTGCAGCGGGCGGGCGTCGCAGGAGGGAGGGAATCGGGAGGCAAGGGGGGGAAGAATTTGGAAATTGATGAAGAAGTAACTCATTAACGAGTGGCGCTGATTCTTATCTTTTGTAATTATTATTCCATGTCGTTTGAGAGGAGAGCGAGAGATGGAAGTGCGGACTCGACGATCGTGCCAGTTTGAAGTCTTAGAAGAAGAAGAAGAAGAAGGTAGTCATGAGCGTGGAAATGGAGCAAACAACGTCGTCGTCGTCGTCGTGGGAGGCCAAGTTGAGGGGAAAGAAGTTAGAGATGTTTACGGGCAAATATTATGCTGCATGCGCAGCAGGGGGTATGATTTCCGCGGGATCCGTGCACTTGCTCATCACTCCTTTCGACATGCTCAAAGTGAATATGCAGGTGAGGTGGTTTTTCATGGAGTAGAACTGCCGATCTTAATCTTCTCATTCCTGATGATGAAGGTTTCTTTGTGATGCTTCAGTTACGCAACGTTTGTCTGGTGTTGGTTTGTGGAATGAGTGAAGTTAGCAACCCATTTGACACTGTCGTGGTTGCGGTCGGTTGCTTCGGTAGCATTTTTCTTTGCTTTGATTCCATCATTGTTCCAAGAACGTTGCATCGCTCCAGCTACCGCAAATCCACCTGAAATCCTAATCCATAAATCTTGAGCCAATGGTTCTGCAGTTTCCAGTTTCCAACATCAATTGGTGACTGTTTCGGTTTGAATGACAATTTTGCAGGCATATCCTTTGAAGTATCAAAGTATTGCATCAAGTTTTGGAACTGTGTATAGGGAGCAAGGAATGACAGGCATTTGGAAGGGATGGAGCAGTAAGCTATTTGGCTATGGTGCACAGGGAGCATGCAAATTTGGGCTTTATGAATACTTCAAGGGATCATTTAGTGATATTTCAGGCCCAGCAGCCTTTAGTGCGCAACAGTCCAACAACAGAACTGTCATTTACATTGCAAGCAGTTTGTCAGCACAGGTGATTGCAGATGTCGCACTTTGCCCTTTTGAAGCTGTAAAAGTGCGTGTGCAAACACAACCAGGTTTTGCCAAGGGTGTGTCTGATGGATTCCCGAGATTGTATGCAACAGAAGGCATCCTTGGGTACATGACATCTTTCTTTCGATTTTGTTATGTCACATTGATATACCAATATGATTGATTGCTCATGTTGTATAATGTGTCCTTGGAAGCATGATTGGCAAACTCTTTTGTTGTAGTGCATCTCTTTCTTTCTTGCCCATAGGACTGATGAATCAAAGTCTCTAGCTGATGCATTGTGCACACCACATCTGCACCATCACAAACTATTTGTTTCATGTGCCATATAGCCATTCCATCATGGGATCATGATGTTCTCCATTTAAAATTATGTGTCATAGGAAAGACAGAGAATCAGAGCTTATATTAGCATTGCAATTTAATGCCTGAGTAGCTGGTAGGGAAAGGCCAGGCTATCAACCTTAATGTTGTTTATTTCCTCATACGTTTTGTTGATATTCTAACATTGCCAGGTTTTACAAAGGGCTTCTACCACTCTGGGCACGTAATATCCCTTGTAAGTAGATTTTTTTTCTACTCCTCTTCCCTTGTCTCTTTCCCCCATCTCTCTAGTTTTCTCTTTGTGCTCATTTGGTGTTGCCATTTGTATATCATAGTTTCTCTTAGATTTTCTTGTCATCAGTCACTCAATCAATTCTGCGTTCCTTCTTGCATGGGGTAATGCTGATATTAGGTGTGTCTGGATTGCAGTTTCAATGCTCATGTTCTCATCATTTGAGCATTCGGTGGACTTCCTCTATGGACGTGTGCTCAACAGACACAAAAGTGAATGTTCCATGGGGACTCAACTTGGTGTTACTTGTATGGCTGGCTATATGTCAGGTGTGATAGGAAGTATTGTTTCCAATCCTGCTGACAATATTGTCACCGCCCTCAACAACAACAAAGGAATCACTTTCTTGCAGGTCTGACTTTTGGCTTGTCACTCTTGTATGCTTCAGAAAGAATCATGTATCTTGGAAAAGAAACTCATGTTCCTTCCTTCAACTGTTTCTCTTCTGGCTATATGTCAGGTGGTTATCCTCATGTCCTGGACAAGAGTGTCTCAAGTAGGTGGTGTATTTCCAGAAAGGGCTTCAACATAGTGGATCAATTTAGGAATTGGACTCACATTCTGCAATTTCCTGGTGTAAACTGTAAACCCTTTGTAGAAGCACCAATCTGCTTCCTGCAATCTGCACATATATATGCAGGGAATTGCACCCTCCATGTTTGTAAAGTGTATGTATTGATAAAACTAGAGCAAAAGTTCTGATCTCAAAGTTCTGCACAATGTGCAGGCAGCAAGGAACATTGGAGTTGTAGATCTGTTTACTAGAAGCTTACCATTGCGAGTGATGCTGGTGGGCCCTCTTGTTACAGCACAATGGTTTTGTTACGACTCATGTAAAGTATTATGTGGCCTGTAAGTGCTTCTCTCTCTTTTTAAAATTTCTTTACAGTTCTGCCAATGCTGTTACTGCCAGAGAGGAAGCTCTGTAGGTTGAACCTTCTTCCTTGTTTGCCCATCTCACATACAGTCAAGAAAGGCTCTGGTAGTATTGAGTATGGTTAACAAGTGTTTAATACATTTTAGTGCCTTGGCAATGACAGTTGAAAGTTTGTATGGCAGGCCTACCAGTGGAGGCAATTCTGTGAAAAGGGCACAACTAGAGGCACTATAATATATTCCAACAATTTTACAGGAACATTTCAATCATAGTGGCAAGGATTGATCAAAGACACGAGTGGGATCACAGACCTCCTTCACCCAAATGTTTGGTCAACATTGGAAGCATTTGTATGCTGTGGCACATTTGTACATCTGTATCACTGCCAATGACCCAGCCATTGTTGGATGTCTGCAAAAAGGAGGGGCAGTTGCTGCCATTGGGGAACTACTGACCAAAATGTTCCACAGAGCAAATCTGGCAATCTTCTGCACAGTTAAAATGCCGAAGAACAATCCATTGATGTGTAGACTTACTCTCCACATGCAAGCCGAACAGATGTGTAAATGCGTCATGTGCACAAAGACATGGTGGCAACAGCACCCACCTCTTCTTGAGAGTGCAAATGACTGCTTGTACACATCCATGATTCCCACAGATCATCCTGTACACATATCAATTTAATTCATCTCCCATAGTCAATGAATGAGCAAATATATGCATTGAAAGTAGCAAAACAGACAGAAATACACAATGGAAACTAGACATGATATTCTTGTCAACATCCACTAGAAAATGGGCATTCACATAAATTGCTTGTCTCTTATGCATTTCAATGGGAATGAAATTCTCATTACTGAAATTGCAAAATGCGATTACTTTCATTCACAACATTTAACTTTTACATTACATGAATGATGATGCTTGCATGATTAATTTTTTGTTTCATGTTTCTTAGTACTCCCCCTTCATGCAATTCTATCATCTTTTTAGAAAAAAAAATTTAAACCTTGAAAATTTGCTTAAATTGAAGTATCTTTTTTTCACAAGTTATTTTGTTTCACACTTCCAATGCTCTTGGAACCATTTGCCACTAAAGTGCATGCACCATTTGAAACACTCAATTGGTATGCATTCTAATTCTTTGATGTTGAATCAAATATTCTTTTTTTTTTGGGTGCTGTGTCAATCAAACCGTGGTCAATTCTAAACTGAGCTTTGATTGCCAATTCCCACAATTCATCAAGATTCATCCATGTCAAAATTTCAAGTTTTTGTTGAATTTTGTAAAAAGTATAATACGGCTTTCATCTTGTTCGTGAGGCTATTAAATGCCTTCCATTCCCAACTTTGGATGTGAGGTGGTTGTTTCTTCCTCATCAACTTTTTATTCAAGTGTTAATCATACCATGTATGTAATCAACTTTGAAAGTATAATATAGTTATTTTTGTTTTGGACTACATATGTATAACATTATATAGTTTGCCTCTTCAAGGTTTATAGACCTCCGTCCTTGTAAGTCAACCTCATTTGTTGGGCCCTACATTGCTAGAGGTATGGACTATTGTATCTAGGGAGTATTTTTTGGGTGATGCATTTTTTATCATGACATATTACATTATTATGTAAAAGTTCAAGAATAATTGTACATGATTATGTCATTTTGAAAGCATTTCATTAAGTCCTTTAAAAATTGAAAAAATAGTGAAAACATGAGTTATAATGTTTTGTGTGCTTTTGAGTATTCTATACTTATTAGATTCAATCCAAATTATTTCACATGTTTTCATAATATATTATAAAGGGCAATATGTAAAAATATTTTAAACTTGCAATGTTAATATAATTTTTGACATTAAAAACATGAAAAATTAAATACTAATTACTCTTTGTTTGGTACATGTTATCATGATTGCATTTGATTGTTTTTTGTTTTGTTGTGACATGTTTAAAGCTTATGGTGGAAGCTTGTTTTTTTGAAGTTGTGTGTTGTTTTTCATGTTGTGAATTTTTTCTCTCTTGGTGGAAGGTAGGTTGTTGTGTGTTTGGCAACATGTGGGCTCTATTGGCTTTCGTATTTGAATAAAGAACAAGTCATGTATATTTGTGCATTTGTAATGTTCTTTTCTTTCTTTTTTGATTTATTATTGTGATGTAGGCTTGGGAGGTTTTATTTTTTTCATTGTTGTGTCAAAGGTTGCAAAGTTTTTCAAGCTTTGAGAAAACACTAGCCCAAATGGGATGTAACCCCAAAGAGGAAGGAGATAAGATATAATGTCAACTAGTCTTTTCTTTGTTTTTCTAAACACACTTAGGAAACTTTTCATTAGTTCACAACTTCTAAAAGGACCCACTAAAAGAAAATGCCTTCAATCAACCATATTTAGCTCATATGCAAACTTTCTAGACAATAATTCCCAACAAAGTGCCAACACATGCTTTACCTTTTCACAAGTTGACATTTACATATTATCAAGTCTTTAGATCCATGCCCAAGAAAAAAACTTTAAAATTTTCAAACCAACATAATTGTCCTCAAGAATAAACTTGAATGTCCTAGTTTCACAATATTGCACACAAATGTGAATCGAAACATTTATTGTGCCCACACAACAAATGTTTTTTGGTGGTAGACATTGCAAGCCCACATACACATTTGTTCCAAAAACTCAAATCAGCCTTCACTTCATTTTGAAATAGAAATTTACAATAACAAATCAAAAAGTTTCAACAAAGGGAGATTCTTTCCCTAGCTTTGTCCACATGTATTCAAATCTACTATCATATCATGTATTTTCCTCTACTGAACTTACAAACCAAACACTCCCCAAAAATCCAAATTCTCTCACAAGTTAAAATGGCAACAACTTGCTTCTAATTTTTGGCCCAAAACAAAACAAAACCCATTTTTACTTTTTAAAAGCACTACATTTTGCCCAATCTTCCCATGCGCTCCTTGTTGCCTTTGTTTATTTATCTATCACCTTGCATAAATCATCTCCTTCATGCACCATTTTCCAAAAAGCTTCATTCATAGAAATCCTCATTGTTCAAATAATTTCACATCACCAATCCTTAATTTTAGCACATAAAGATTACCTCCCAAATGATCCCCCCAAAAATTATAAAATGATAGTAAAAAAATGTACATAACACATGGGCATTAATTAAATTGATGTGAAGTTGGTATTTAGTTTTGAAGCAAACATTTTAATGAAAAAGTTGGAACATGCAAAGGTCAAACAAGTGCACTTATTTGTTCCAAATGCATTTCCTTTGCGAGAAGGAAGTGTGTGGGAGTGTGAGAGGTAGTCCCTAAAATTCCCAAGTGCATTCTCACTTTTGAAAATTTGGAATCCCATAACTTTGAAACAAGATTTGAGGGATTAAAGCTTGTCCAAATTGGGATTTTTATAATACCATTGGAAAGGTCTTGAAGAATAGATATCCTAAATAGAGTTGCATTCCCCATTTGAATACTTTAAATACACCTTATGACCAACTGAATGGTTAGGAGTCAAACTAGCAATTTTGACTCTTGACCATAATTTTTTTCCACAGATGAGCCAAATCACCTTTAATTGGAATGTGCAATTTGCCATTAAAAAGTTATTTTCAAGAGCTTTCCCTTGAAAACTTTTGAATGAAAATCCATATCAAAAAGTTATGAACTTGCAAAGTAATAAAATTCATTATTTTGCAATTTTGGGACCATTGGTACATGGGAATCATAGGAATATTGTCATTTTATAATAATCCTTACCATCATTTACATAATACATTATTGAGAAGACAATGGTGATTTGACCTCCCCGAGTTTGGGTGGAGGTGTGTCTTGTAAGTGCAAATTGCCATGGCTCTTCATGCACCATTTTGGTTTCAATTTGCACGAATTGCCTTTTTTTTGGCCTTTTTGCAAATTGATTTCTCCTTGAGCTTTTCTTATTAAGTTTTTTCTAATCCCATCTTGGAGCTCCCATGCCTTTTTTCTTTGTGCAAATTAAGGAACATGTTTTAAATTTGTAATGGACATCAACATGGTTCTTTACTCTTGCATATACCATTTCACAAACCTAAGGGTACATCATAAGTTGAGTTGGCTTATGCTTTTAGTTTCTAAATTTTCATGCATGATTTCATTTTACTTCTATGATTTAAATTCCAAAATTTTAGTATTTAGGTGTTTCATTTTGTTAGTGCTACATTTTGTAAATGTTTGTGTGTTGAAATGTTTTTATTCTAAATAATGGAATGATGACAAGCCCTCTCCCAAGTTTGAAAAGGAAGAAAATAATAGTAATAAATGTTGTTGATGTTACAAATGTGGAATAAAGGATGCTAGGAGTTTGTTTTGAAGAATTGATACTCAACAAGTATGGATCATATCATGTGGCCAATAATGGGTACACATATATTAACTATGACTTGACGGATAAGTCTAATTTGTGACAATCACCCTTATTGTGGGCTTTAGTTTTATCACTACACTTAGACCCATGTATGGAATACAATAATACTTGATGCTAGATTGTATATCTTATTTTTCAAGAAGTGATCAACCCCACCTTCATTCCCTCAAATATGTGTGTCCGACCTCCAATGTTAAAACCATTGATCCATAAATGCAAGGATTTTGAATGAATCCACAACCATCTTGCAATGGAATGAACGAAAGGTAATTTTGAAGGCAAGGACAAAAGCTAATGGGAATGAGAATCCAAACAAACCACTTAATTTGAAAAGATGGAAGTTGTTTTCAATTACCATGCATCAAAGATGATCCATGGGTAGTACACATTCAAACCCTTTTCTTAATGTACTTTGTGTTGAATGTTTAAAAATACCATGAAATTTTTGTTAATTATTTTTGTGACTGCAATTCAAGTCGTGTGGGACCATGAAAGATCAATTGGTGGTGGACACACTTCATTTTGCAATTGAACATTGCCGATTATATACACACAATCATGTGTCAAAGTCCTTGAATCATGTGTCCAAAAAGGGGTACCCTGATTGTGAATATGCCTTATTTTTGTACCTCTTTGAACATTTTTGGACACATTTATATGTATTAGCACATTTTTCACCTAATTTTATGTACATAAAAGATAGTGTATTATAGGATAGGGGTGAAAACACAATTAGGTGGATTGTTTGGATTGTCACAATTGCAATTTTTTGGATCATAAATGAACTTAAAATGTAAAATCATATCAAACATTTTAATTTTTTCATTATCCATGTTGCAATAAACTTCAGTGAGAATCTTATTAAAAATTATGGATGAGTTTTAAAAAAAGAATGGGCTCATTGTGGACTTTTGAATTGATGATATTATGTTTGTCACACACAAAAAAATGAAAATTGTGGATTCAAAAAATATGTTATAGTAATATCAAAATTAAAATAAAAAAATAGGCCACCATAAATGAATAATTTAGTTATACCATGCATTGAAATTTTTTCAATATAATTATTTTTCATATTTAAAAATTTAACTCGTGATTTTCATAATTTTTTACAATTGATATTCCATTTCACATTGAAATTTTTAAATTTAAAAAAAAAATATTGACCAATCACATGTTTAGGGGTATTTATAAGGTGGTCTATTAATATTTGTGACCAAAACCATAGGAGATAATTATAGGATTTATAGTTTGACAATTATTTTAAATGCAAGAATTGTAGCTTGGGTAAAATGTGGATTCTTCAAAATGTCAAATGTGAGCCACCAAACCATGCTATTACCATAAGAGTGTATGCAACAATTGAATATGAAAGTTTTTTGGGATTTTTCAATACAACGTTTCACATGTTCTATTCAAAATCATATTTTGTAACCATATTTTGTGATGCAATACTCAAATCTATTGACTAAAACTATACATATGTAAAAGAATGATTCCACAGTATATTTCCATAAACATAGAAAACCACCAATACAAAAATTATAATATTTTTATTTTTTGTGTTTATTTGACACTAAGTTTCACATTTCATTTACAATACCAACATTAAGGTCACAAAAACCCACAATGGATTAAATATTTTAAATCATAATATCTACATGTGGGTCCATTAAATCCAAAATGGATAATTCACTTTGCAATATTCGCATAGGCGACCTAAGCCCACATTGGATTTTTCCTCTTAAAATGCAATACCCCTATAAGGGTCACTAAACTCACATTGAATATTTCCTCTTCAAATGTAATAACCCCATAGAGGTCAAAAAACCCACACTATTTTAATTTTTTTCAAATGTAATACACACATAAACATCACAAAACTCATACTAAATTTTTCCTTTTCAAACACTACACCAATATGTGTCCCAGTTCCTTATGTACTTCATTAGATTTTGAATGAAATTGGACAAATTTACTATGGCAAAAATGGTCAATGCCCTAGTAAATGAAAGCTAGTTGTTATAGACAAATGAATTGATAAATAGTTAATTCGCTAATAACTAATTGAATTCACTAGTAGTTAATTGATTAATATTAGCTAGTCAAATTCATTAATAATTAATTCAATAGACAAGCTTTTTAGTTCATAGTTAAATTAGGTTAGACTAGGAACCTAGGCTAAGTTAAACACTTAGGAACCTAGCCTAGGTTAAATTAAACACACAAGAACCTAAGTCACCTAACCCACCAACTTAATGTGCAAGTGTGAAGGTTTGAACCTTTCATTTCCCTTCACCTTCATGTTTAAGGAGTAAATCTTTAAGCATTGGACCACTATTTAAATAAATTAAAAATGATTTATCATCACACATTATTATCCACATTCTTTTCCTAACATGTGTAAGCTATGATAGAATAGGTTTTTATGTTAATCTTAGGTAGGTTATTCCTAGGTTACCATAGGCTAAGATTTTAGGTTAATTTTAACCTATTATAAACTCTTTTACCTTAGGCTACTCCCAAATCTTATGTAAAAAGGTTTTTAGCCCATTAAAAGAACCAAAGTTGGTTTTCTCATATGGTAAATCACAAAGAAGTTTCCAAAGTGTATATAAGGGGCACCTTATATTTGTGAATTTCCCTCACAAAGATAAAAGAGGGGTTCTTATGCCTATTCTTCATGAATGGAAGGATCTTATACCTCGACATAAGATTTTTCCTATCTTTTAAAAGTAGGTGTAAAAACCAATGTTGGGTGGATCTATGAAAAATCATAGTGAGAACTAGTGGTCATCTATTTGAATATTGATAGCTATAATCCAATTAAAATGTTGCACTAACTGTCCATGTTGGGAACTAGCGGAAATAGATTAGTTAAATAACCAAGAAGTCAAATACATCCACCAATTATGTGTTAAATTCAAAATTATTGACCTTTAGTCAATTCAAGTTAATGTTGATTAATGATCTAGTGAATGTTAAGATTAAGTTATTAGGAATTAGGGTTAGGGTTAGTCATATCCTACAAGTTTTGTTGAAGCTTAATGAATGCACTTTTGGTATTTCAATGATCTAGTGGTCGAGGTACACACATAGGCGAATGTAGGGTTCCTTTTAGGGCAATTTGATGACTACCTGTTGCTACACACTCGTTAAAAAGGTGAAAAGTTTTCAAGTTGTGTACATTTTTTGGCAACCTTTTAATGATGTCATGATGTTTTTAGGTTAAATGTTCTGGATTTCACCCTTGAAATCCGAGCTTATAGATGGTCGGCCTTAAATTTTTGGAGAAATTTGGTGATTTTTCATCCAAAAAAAAAAAAACACCGCTCAACATTTGAGAGAAACAAAGGTTTGGGATGAATTTGGGGTCGAAACTGAGGATCAGTTTAAGGATAACTCTAATGGGGTTGAAATTGGTGTGAGATAGCAGAACACAAGAAAAACTAAAAAACATTAATTTTCAAAATCCTGCCTAGTGAAACAACCAAAACTTTGTGCCCAGAACCACACAGGGCGCCAAAGGACAAGCCCAGAGAGAGCTCCTTGAGGGATATGTGCTCTCTTCTATGATATAGACTTCCCATTTGAGGTGCTGCCATGGTTCTCACTCAAATGGATTTGGCAACAAACTACCAAATAATTGATTAAATCTCAAATCTTAACTTTGGGAACTGGTTTTCTAATTCTGAAATTTTCAGTGGGTAATGTTTATATCAAATATGGAACACTACTTTGTTTTTGTGAGACAGTCTAAGTGTGTCTAGACTGTCACAACCTTTAATTCAAGGATTGGCAGGTCTCAAGTTCAAACCAGATAATCAAATACTTCAGAATGATTAGTTTTATAATAATAATTAAAATTTCAGCACAAATAATAAATAAATTCCCGAAGATTCAGCAAAATAAGAAATAATTTAATTTATGTCGAAACCGTTAACTGTATTACAGTATATACAGAGAACTTTATTAAATCTGTGCTAAGCTAAAGCTGCAATTTGTGTAATTTAGCCACATGTGCTAATTAAATAATAAGAAGTGACCCACTTCAAATAAATTTTCTTCTCCCAGCACCAACTAACAATACAACACAAGAAAAGCACAACAGGGCAGGCACTGGGGCAGTAGGTCCATAAAAAATATTTTTCTCTCACTGCATTGTGTACTTTGTAGCAGCAGCAGGTAAAATTATTAATCTATCCTGACCTGACCTGACCTTCACCCATGTCATGATTCATCCCCTCATCTCAGCTGTGCATGGTAAGGTAGTCAGAGAATAATTCTAAAGGGTTGCAGTTGCTTGGACAATGCTACACTATTCAAACTCCTCTGACAGCATGGGCAATTGGAACACCTAAATTGTAGCACTAACCACTTCCAGTGTTTCTTGTGTTGTTGGCCCAAGTGTGAATTGATTACCCAACAATTTTTCCTTTCAAAACCATTTTTTGTAATTTAATTGAATTTTTTTCAATGACAGAAAACTAATCACATTTCAATATCTCCCACACCTTAGGTCCAATTTTTTTTTTTTCAAATCATCTTCATTAAATCCTGCTCAAGGAGAGCCTTCCAACAATACCAAAGAGCATGCACAAATTCTCCGGTGATAGTTAGTTTTGATTTAAGTGAATTTAGTGCAAAAATTGTTCAATATTCAATAACTTCCCCACCAAAGGTCAAAACATTATAATAAAATCCAGCACACCTTTTACTCATCAGGAGCTTTTGAACAATACCAAGAGTGTGGCAAGAGACCATGATTGAAGAGATCTTTTACATCACAAACAAACTAGGATAAATAGGTCAGTGAGTGGACACTTAAAAAATCAAAGGAGGCCAAATCTTCACACATTGTTGCTATGCCTCTGAAGCTTCAAGAATATTTGTAGCCACTATCACAAAAATTGCTCAATTCAACAAAAGAATGGGGAGGATATCAAGTGTTTGGTGTAATGGGGTTCAATGTTTGGTGATAAGTTATTTAAAACATTTAAAAATTTCGAGCTCAAAATCTTTGATTTTTGAATCTTTGCCTCTGAATACAAAGAAGTTTTGTAAAGCCCTAGTTGATGCAACTATAAGGTTTCAAGTCTCTCAAAATGGACTAAAGATGAGGAAAATTCCAGTTTGTGCATCCAATGACACAAAAATTGCTCAATTTGGTTAAGGAATGAGAAGAATATTGGAAAGTGTTCAGTGATGGGCAGTTTTACCTTATCTTCATTCATATAGATAGTCTACTGGATACCCTCTTGAGTGTTCATTCAGAGAACCATCAATTTTTGGGCACTTCACACGTAAATTTTGGAGGTCACAAACAAGATCTCGTGCTATTTGTTTATAAAACTCATGAAAAATTCTAAATATCATGTGCATAAATAGGTTTAGAGCAAGAGCTCTAATTAATTAAACATTCATGAAAAATTGAAAGTGGTGATTCATAATATGTGGCTTACGGAGTAGAAAGGTTGAAAGAGAATAATTTTAAAAGATTAGGATGTAAGTACCAGCTGCACATCTGATCAAAAAAAAAGTTTCCAGCAGTTGTCTACATTGAGGTTTTCAAGCCTGATTTAGTTCTTTTGAGTTGTCTGATACTGTCGTAGAGCATTTACTACTTCCAGAGTCAGTCAGATAAAAACTAAACATAATATTAAAATTAATAAACAGCATTTCATCACACTACCCAGGGCCCACAACTCACTGAATTTCAAGCAACAACAAAAGTGAATTAAATCCTTTTTAATATTATTGCATTGCCATCAAAACATTTTATCAAAATTTCATACACCAGTTCCTGTAATTGTGGAGCTTAACAAAAGCTGCTGTTGATGTGAAATCACATTCACAAGTAAACAATCTCTCCTACATGTACACGGTGGGTGCTTGTTGATTTCAGAATACCCTAAACCCCTAAAACCCTAAATATACCAGACTCCAGTATGGGAAATATGCAGCACAGTGTGTATGGTAGCACATCCAAAGAAAGATCAAAACACTTCATTGCTTCAAGAACATCAAAAGTTACAAAAATGCCTGCACTAAGTGGAGCACAACCAACAGGTTCCAAACTGAGAAGTCCCATTGAAAAACTCATCATTCATTCATCCCCCTGCATGCTGGCCGTGCACAAGTGATCAAGTAGTTGGGAACCACAAGGCATCTAAGGCACAAGACATTGGGATTTGTAGAACTCAGTTTGAACCCCGGAGCATGCCTGTCAAATTACACTAGTTTGAGCATGAATTAAGACCCATACCTGGCCCCAATGGCTTGGTACAAAGTCGTAATGTCAACTAGCAAAGTGGTGGTTTCACTAGGTATGGATCACAAGCTGATTACATCTCAATGAAATTTTCTCAAAATTTCCAACATACTTCTGTTGAAATCAGAACACTTTTGGTGAATTTTGGGGGTTCTGATTGAGAAGAAGTTTTATCACAATGATGCCATAGCAATAGTCTGGAGATGGGGGGCCACTAGCACTTAAGAAGGAGGAGCTCCTGAGATGCATCAGTTGCAACAGGGTCTGGCCCAGCAGCTGCACTCCAGCTTGACCTTCCAAGAGTGAACTCCAAATTGGGCATCTTTGGGATAATACTAGTGATATGGGAAGACACAAACTCAGAAAGAGCAAATGGACTAAATTGTAGATGGGATTGCTTGTTATGATCAGGTGAGGTTGTGGCCTGCATCCACTCATGGCCTTCATCTTGATGGCCTGAGCCAGGTTGATGAGCAGCAGCAGTGTTTAGCTGTTCAGCAATGGTGAGCTCCAATCCTCCATTCAGTTGCCTAGTGACACCCTTGTGAAAATTCCTGAATGGCTGGTCAAGCCTGCATAGCAAACCAAAATCTGTTCAGAACTTAATAACATATTGGAAGGAACAAGTTGCCTGCATGTCTAGATAGAGTTTTCCAAATACTTTTCACCAAAAGTTTCATGAATTTTCAGGAAAATTAGTGATCAATGAAGTCTGAAATAGCAGAAGAGAAGAAAGTAGCCTACTGAGAAGTAGTAGGAAGATGTGAGTTACTAAACCCTAAACCCTGAACCTGGGTTGGACTTTCTTGGGGAGATTTTCAACTGCAGAGAATTAATCAGAATGCTGTCAAACATGAGAACAGTAAACTAAATAACACTCTTAAATACCTGTCTGATGAACTAGTCCATAAGCTGTAAGACTCAAGCTGTGATGGCAGCTTCTTGGTTTGCATGGACAACAATGCTGCACGTGCATCAACCAGAGTTGGGTAGTAGTAACTATTTGCAGGGGAATCAGCTCCAATGAATGCAGCTGAAGGCATGGCAGTTGTCGACAAAATTTCAACACCACTGCTACTATTGCTTAAAGAAGAACGCTGAGAAGCAACAGCAGGCACTTCACGAAACTCCACCAATTCAGAGCTGTCTCTCCCACTGATGACAACGTTGTCAGCAGCTGGATCTGAGTTGCAGAAATATCCTTGTCCTACAGTTGTTCAGTACCAGGGATCACAAAAAAAACCAACCAATTGTTGATCACAATTAAGCACCCGATATTCATTCTCACATGAGCTTGGCATCAAAATGAAAAAAATAAATCCATACGCCTTAGACTAAACAAGCAAGTGCAATCCAAAGTCTCACCACCTGCATGAGTAGTAGCAGTAAGTGGTAGTAGTACTGCACCAACCTGCTTCAAGAAGAGCTAAACCTGGTTTGTCAGTTGTTGTCTTCACTGTCCGATACATCTGGCAGCCCACTCATGACCACCCAATTCAGGCACATGAACTTATTGACATACTCAATATACAATAAAAGCAGCAAAAAGAAAAAACCAAACATGCACAAGAAACCTGAAGAAAAACAATCTGTGGGCAGTCTCCAGCACACATGAGAAGATCAAGCTCCTAGCAAGCTATAAGCTGCAGCCAGTTAGTTAAGAAGAGCTTGCTGCTGTTGCTGGTGCAGATGGCGGCCGCTTCAAGACCAAGCTGCAGCTGATATCTGCAGCAGCTGGTGCAGATTTTACTTGAACACTCTAATAGTCGAAGTACAACAACAACCACAAATTTAAAAGGAAAAAAAAGACTCACAGTATTCACAAAAAATCAATCATCCGCTTGCTGCTGCTACAGGTACTAGGTACATACATTATTAAATTATACAGTGCATACCTGTAAGTGACTTTTGACATGAGCCAGAGTGAGGTCCTTTACATTCATCAGCTCCAGCACAGACTTGGGAGTTGCCCCTGCATTGCATAATTCATCACCTGATCTTGTGAGCAATCAGCTACTAAGTCCAGAATCCTTGGCAGACCCAGCAGAACAAGATAAAAAACAAGAAGTAAAAGAAGACAGCAAAACAAGAACAATAAAACGATAAGAACAAGAACAAGAAGGAGAAGAAGTAGAACAAGAACAAGACAGCAGAATAAGAACAAGAACAAAGACAAGGAGGAGAAGAGAGAGAGAGAGGATACTTACGTTGGTGTCCGCCAAGGGACTCCACGGCATTTACGAAATGTTGGTGCAAGGTACTAGTCCAGCGCATCCTGGGGGCTCGCACGGATCGAAGCTTGGTGCAGGATGGAAATTTGGACATAAAGCGGCCGGAACGAAAAGATTTTGCTGCATCCGCAGCGCTGTTGTTAGTCGATGCAATATGATGAAATCTGATGATATTATCCGGCGAACATGGCGCTCGATCAGATGCCTTGAACTCTAATGCACAAGGACTGACTAGGCACAAGTTAGTGGATGCAGCAAGAGTAGTGCTCGACACGTTGCTGCTGTCACTGTCGCTGCTGCAGCTACCCGACCTTTGCGGCCGTTGCCAAAGACCGCGGAAACCTGCATGCACACGCTCGACGTGTGGCGGGCTGCGGGCCAACGGTAGGGCACCAGGAGAAGACGAGCTCGGCTGCTGCTGTTGCTGATTGCGAGAGTTCGGCGGGCTGATATGGAGCGACAAATCAGGTCCTGCTGGTGGTGGTGGGACGCAGATGTTGGTGGCCTGGCTTGGAATATTCGGATCAAGCTTGTTGAAGCTGTAGTGTTGCATTGTAATTCGCGAGTTTTGTCCGGAGCTTCTTACGTGCTGGGAGCGTCCCGGGACGTTCGACTTCGTCTAGGCGTCGTTGTGTCGAGACAGATCAAGACCAAACAAGAAGCTACAAACAAAAGGAATTCTCCAGATTGGCGATAAACTGATCTTGCTCACACCGGAACTGCATATCTCGATTTTCTGTCGACTTCACTCTCGTCTTCCGTCGCAAACGGCAGGCGTCCACAACAGATGGTCGACGGCCGCCAGCAGCCGCTGCACCACGAGACGTTGACGGCAGTAAGCAGCCGCCGCACCACGAGACGTCGGGGCAGGTAAGGTACTGATCAGCCGCTGCAGGATGGAGGAAATGGCAGCAAAAGCACGGCGCGGGCCGGGCAGAAAGCAAAGGATAGCTTCAGATCACCAATAGTTGAGCATCGACGGCGGCATCGCTACTGGAAGATGCAGCAATGCATTCCGCTCTCGAATTTGAGCCCAATTGAGAGAAAAAATCGAGCATAGGTACTGCCGGAAATCAGCTACTAACGTGATCGAAAACACAAGTCACCTGAAGAGAGAGAGCACAGACAAGCTGTGACTTGAGACGAATGCGGAAAACGAAACCGGGACTGCACCGCCACCAAGGACGACAACAGCAACGTGCTCACTAAGAGAGTTCCCAGCTTAAAACGATCGTCATGGGGCAGTATAACGCAGGCTGCAGATTGAAACGCAAACCACCACCACCACCGGGAAGAACATGGACGCGGGAGCCGACACACGAAAGAACGTTTTCCGACAACACAATCCGGCGTCGTCGCTGTCCCTCCGGCGGCTGCTGGGCGCTGGCCACTAATTTTTTGGGACCAGAACAGTAGCAGATTGAGAATATTCACAACGACAGTGGTATGCGTCGAAAACACGCAAATCAGTGTAACGCAGAACAGGTCTGCACATGAAACTGCTGCACAACGCTAACAACGACGTGAGAAAGAAAAAGGAAAAGAAGAAGCTGGTCGTCGACGCGCATCAAGGCAACAAACGACGCGACCGGCATTGAGAAGGGCAAGACGGAGTCGATACCAGAGACAGTACTCCGATGGCTGCTGCAAACTAATTTACCACAACAAAAACAGCACTGAATACCGATGCGTACACGCGTTCAAGGAACAGACACAGAGAGAGAAAAAACCTCGATAGTGCACAGAGGAAAACAGGGACTACACACAGGTCCGGCGACAAAGACGCGAAAGGCAACGAGAGCTCGAGAAGAAGAGGGATCGACAAAGAACGAGCGAGCGAGCAAGAGAGAAGCTGCTGCTGCTGCCCGTGACATGCGGACGCGGCGGCGCATTTGGTGGCGCTGCCCGTGGAATCTGCCCGTACCAGGGACTCCTTGACCCGACCCGACCCGACCCGACCCGATGTACAATCCCCCTTTTTGTCTTTTTGCCTCTGGTTTTTTCTCTTTGAGAAGGGAATGCATAAAAAAGGAAAAGGACACGTCGAAGAAATAATTAATTCTGCAAAATTTGGCATGAAATTCTTTGCATTATTGTAACCCTAATGAATAAACGTGTTGATGCAAACCCTAAACCATGAGTTCATGATTGTTTTGCATAAAATTCATCACATAAAAATACTGAAAATATAAGTAAAAGACTAAAGACCTCCTTTGAATTCTCTAGTTTATCTAAGAGAATGCCTTGCTAAGCATAAAATCCCATTGGGCTTTTCAAACACAAAAAGTTTCACTCCTACAAGCATTCCGTTTCTGTAAATCCTGATGTTTTTTTTTCCTTGTGAAACCCACCAAGTATCATATCCTGGACAAAAACAAGAAACAAAATGTTAGGTTGCTCTTACACTCAATAAAAGCATAGGGGCGACTTCAAGAAGTTCCAGTTGTTTCTGAAATCAATGGAAATAAATAACTTCTCGAGCCAGGAAGAAGAATATAAACCGATGAGAAGAGAAGAACAACGGCCTGGACCCCCCCTTTCCCCTTAATGTAGGGTAATAGAATTTTAGGGCTTGCTCGGGAAAAAGGCTACATTCATCAATGGATGAATGGAATTTGGACACCAACAACAAGAGGAGTAATAAGGTAGCTGAACTATATTAGCAGTCATAATAATCAAAGGTGATAGGTAATGAGATTGATTATAATTTTCTCACACTTGGGTTTGTGTCTTTTTATTATTATTAGGGTTTTTGTGTTGTTGCATCTCTAGACGGCAGAGTGGGGGTCAAATTTCAAAAACTTCTTATTATTATGGTGTGTAAAGGAATATTTTTACCCCTTTTTTTTAAAAGAGAAAAAGAAAAAGAAAACACTCAACCCAATGTTATATTAAATGTTCCTTGTTATGGGATGTTCTGTTAAATGTTGCTCTTTAGTCTAGCACCACAAAAATTATAATTCAAAGCCATTACCCAATTGGTAGTGGTAAAAGATATTTTCCCAAGATTTTAAAAACATTTTTTGACAAAGAAAACTTGGGAACATTTTGGATTAAATGAGTTTTCTAATGTTAAATTCAACTGATTTTGCTATATTTTTTGGAAAATTTGTCGAAAATTTTCAATATCACAAAATTGGAAAAGAAATCCCTGGGTACTGCTGGAGTGCTTATACAGCAATAATTTATTAGGGATGGAGCAACTTGGTCAAGTTGTACCCCTGAAGAAAATTAGAATCTAGTTGGGAGGCAGATGCATTTACTATAATTTATATCTCTAGAAATCTAGAAACAGTAGAGTTGGGCCAAAGTGAACCATGAAGGATGGATGGTAAGTGGTCCAGAAAACAAATTTTTTCTGTTGGATTCCAGTTCCCTGGCTAACCACCATGGTTAGCTCAGTTGCTAGTAGGTAGGTAGGTAGTAAACAGAAGCCCCTAACCTATGTGTAAACTATAAACCACCTACTTGGTTTGGTACTCACCTATTTTCTGGCCTATCTACCTATATAGGAGGGTATGCAACCTACTTCTACTAGAATGGGTTACCAAGGTGAAACCTGAGATTAACTCAGTTAAGGTTCATCCACAACGAAGTCATGACTACCTGGTAGGGATTTTCTAAGTGTAGTTTGAGGCCACATTCCTCATTGTAACTTTTGGTACATGAAGGGTGGCCCTTTCAAAAAATGTAATGTTAGCTCTCATGGTCGCCTTTTTTTTTTCCTCTTTTTGCAAAGCCCATTGGGTACTATGAGAACAAATTGCAAAATAAAAATCTGATGGGTGTTTTAAGGAAGATAGAACCCTTGGCAGCCTCAACCTTACCTTTCCTTACCCCATGGCATGCATCCCGTGTACCATGATGCTATGTATTCTGAGTTTGTGGCTAAAAGCCCACCGGTGGTCTAATATGGGTGAGCAACCAATTAGGAAATAATAATCAACATGAGATAATAAATTCTGCCCAGCCAAGGAAAAGCAACGATGTTCTTTGCCGGGGTTTTCGAAACCCTCACCAATAGGGTCAGTTTTTACGAAGGAGATTGATTTTGACATCAAGTTCCCTTCAAGTTCCCAATGGGTTCCCACCAGGTTCCCAATATGTTCCCTAAGTTCCCAATGTGTTCCCAGAGGGCGTTCCCAATAGTGCCTCGCTTTGAACCCACATGTGTTGCCAAAAGTCCTCCCCTTCTCACATACACCTATAGGTGGGCCAAAGTGGGAGGCACTCCATCTTTCAATAGAATCTTCTATTTTGGGGGAGACTCCATAGTTTTTTCAAGGGTTTTTTTTTGCGATGGGCCAATCAAAATAACTCATTTGCAAAAGGCACCCCCAACTAATTAATTATCAATCACTATGGCACAAATTATCATCCAGAAAGTGATGTACCAGCCCCTTTTTTACTACTAGTGGAGCTGCTCTTGCACATAAGGTTCCGCAACGGTATGCCCAAGGTATCATCTGTTGTCTCCTCCCCTCAAATTAAATCACACCCCTTTGTATTAAAAAAGCAAAATGCTACTTGTTCTTCACACTAGGTAAGGGACCTAAAGCAGGACGGTTATGGGAATTTGGGTCCCATGTTTGGGTGTGTCACACTGTGGCCTTTGCATTTACATGAAAAAAAAAAGTATCTTAGGGCAAACGAAGAATTATGAAAATTCAAATATTTCACCAGCTAAAAATATAATCTTCATTAAAAAAAATCCTCTAAAAGAAACCCAAAATCCTTCAAGATATATCATAACTCTATTATAATAACTAATCTCAAGTTTCAACACAAGCCAAGATATCATCTTTCAAAGATGCTCATATTAAAAAATAAATTAGACCTATTATTATTATTACCTAGGGGCCACTATAAATCCCTTAAGCTACTATAACTCTAGAATGAATCTAGACACATATTAATTAATTTATTATTAAAAAAATTCCATTTGGGAGTTATAATATTTTCAGAATATTTCATGATTCCCTTTTTCCTTCACACACACAAAAATTTCTTTGAGAAAAAGTAACTTTTGAAAATTTCAGCATTTTTCAAAAATAATATAATTTATGCCAAAGCCAACAAAGTGTTTCTGTATTTACGGTGGTTAATACACGTCAAAAGACCCCCCACAACATAAGAATAAGAATAATAATAATAAATACTGGGAGGAGTAGCTGCTACAAGTGGCCTGAACCATTTGAATCCAACAAATAATGTGTGAAACAAAGGGAAATAATTTTAGCCTGGCATAATGGCGTAGGGGTGCCACTTGCATTTTTTTTTCAAAAATAAAATCAGTTCAAAATAAGGTTTTTTTAAAAATTGCATCAGAGGGAAATTTTATAATTAAAAAAAATTGAAAGTCCATAAAACAATTGAAAATATTTATAAAATAAATATAACATAGTGTGGCATGTGCCATTGGTACCAAGTGTGCTTGTTATTCAACTCATTGAATTTGAATTTTGATTAGTTATTGAATTTTAAATGATAAACATTACTCAAAATTCAATACCCATATAGATAACGTCTAAAAATTAGAAAATCTCCTCCGTAGAATCTTACTTATGGAAAAATTGCCAAGAATACCAAAAACACGGCCCAATTTCTCTAAATTTTTATTTTTGGTTTTATTGAATTTTCAATGAAAAAATTGCTCAATATTCAATAACTTTTACACCATAGGTCTAGACATTACAAAATCACCTCAATGCACCTGTGCTCATAAAGGCCTTTTCAAGGGTACCAAGAGCATCTTGGTTTGGGAGATTTGAACACGACAAACAAAACAATCAACCTTTCTTAACATAGAGATTTGATATTACAATTAAAGATGTTTATTTCATAGATAAACAAGTTTAGATGTTTATGAATTTCCAAAACTACAATTTCATTATACCATGGCAAGTTCAACATTTTAGTGTCCAATATCTATTATTTATTTTTGAAGAGCAAATAACCAAAAAACACTATTGCAAAGAATATTCTAAAATATTTCTCTATTTCCCTTCACAAAATTTTGTTCTGTGAAAAAAAAAAGTACTTAAAAAAAACCTTAAAACATCTCTGAAAATAACATAATTATTGTCAAAGCTGCCAAAGTACTTGCAGTATTTATAAATAAACAAAGGTAGATAGTAGACAATAACAAAAAGTTAACAACACCCATAGCACAATTAGGTGGCAAAATAATGTCCTCCAATGACACAAGAGGTACCAAGAAAATACAATTAGTGACTTCCTTAGCAGAATGACAATCATGGTATGATTGCAAATATATATTATATTATTATTAAATAATTAAATAATATTATAATTAAATAAATATATTATATTAAATTATTTTATGTGAACTCAACTTCAATAGACCTGCAAGGATGGTCTATTAGTACTGAAAATAAAAGACAAACATGTTCCTTGTTCCAAGGGATAGTGTTCGTTCCAATTGGGATGCAAACATGACTTTGGTTTCCTATGGTATCTTCTTCTTTCGTTCTTTTCTTTTCTATCAGATAATTCAGACATGGTTGTCATCATGTCAACCCCAGATTGTTAAGGCCCAAGAAACACTATCTCAAAGCATCCAAAACTTAGCTTCCAAAGCATTGGCGCATGCACTTGGACGTGCGGTGTTGCATTGTTGTTGTTGCGCATCTTTTTCCTTTTATGGAGGAATATGACAAGTCCAAGTGTTGTTATCCCCCTTCCCCCACACACCCGCTTTCCTCCCCCCATGAATACAGACCTATCCACTCTTTTTTCCTTTATTGTGCTCCTTTTGGGTTTTGCCTCTTGGATATATAGATGACTTTTCTTAGCTTGTTTTTATTATATATGGGGCCTGCTCCCTTGGAATTGTTCATGGTGGACAACATCTTTTTGACATATTCTCCACAGAAAGTTTTCCCACAAAATATGGCAAAGTTTTTGTATATGACTTTGTTGTTGTGTTGCTGGTACTGGGTATGTGAGATGTTGTTATTCTCTGTTGTAACAGAATAAAACTCAGGACTTCACTCTTTTTTAATACAAAAAAAAACTGCTGACACCCAAAAGAGAGAGAGAGAGAACATGACACAACTGCTGCTCTCATCATCAAATGATATGTGTTTGAATTTGGAATGTAGAGAGAAAGCACGTCAAATGATTTGGATGGGAGGAGAGAGAGAGGGGGGATGGTGTTAAAAGGGGGAATGAAATGGAATGGAATGGAATGGAATAAAATGAGTGATACTTAGTCAAACACTTCTGCTTCTCTAATTTTCTTCTGTTCTGATTTCTGACATGAAAACTGCATGATTGATTGTCTCAAGTGAGCCCTGGGGCATGGGGAGCAGGTTGGACCCCATTTTGCATTAAAGACTGGTGGCCTAAAATAATAATGTTTGACGACGGGTGGAAGACTCATCACTTTGCATGACTCTTGTTTAATCTTTGACTGGTAATCAATAACAAGCACAACTCTAATGGCTAGTCCAGTCATCTGTCTCTCCTCCGGAGAACTTGCCGGGCAGATGTTTAAATCACTGAAGGCTCCTTAATCCTGCTGCCCCAGAATTGTCAGGCAGATGTTGTTGAAGTCAGGCCTTACCAATTAGCCCTTTGTTGGACTCTTTATTGCTGCAGAATTGGCTCAGCTTGTCAATTTTGTGGCCGCCATATTCTGCAGCATTCCCCTCACAGTCTCTAGTTTTCCAACCGCAGTCCTTGCCTCTTAACACCAAAGAGCAGGCTGTACACAGCCGATTCTGCCATGTAAATGTGCCTGGGCAAGTCCATTACAGCAAGCCTGGGGTATGAGTGCTACTAGACAATCTATTAATAGACGGTGGAATTTGTCAGGTGCCCATACCACCTCATGCTTGCTGTAATGGGCTCACCCAGGGCATGCTTACTTGACAGAATTCGCCATCTACATGCCCACTGTCTGTCTAGTGGGTTTAAATTAGTGAACGGTCCTTAATGCTGCTGCTCAGGTACCATGTGGGTTAGGGAGTATGTTCATAGGAAGATCATTATAAACTTTAAAAGCAACCTGCATGAGGAGGATAATGTCTTATAATGTTTTCTATGATGGGTTTGAGTGTTGTTCTGACTTTCTTATGTCTTCTGGACAGATAAGTGATGATTTGTAAAATTTACAACTTAGAACTTTGGTGTCCTCCTGAGGGTTGTTGTTGTTGTTCTTCTTCTTCTTCCCTTTCAAGAAATTATAGCACCCAAGCTGGAAATTATTTTGCATGTGGATGTGTCATTGTTGTGCCCCCATGATTGACAAGCATCGAGTAGTTTGTTAATATTACTGCATCCAAAGCTGCTGTAGAATGAAAGTGTTCTGCTGCATGGTTAATTGGCTAGTCCACTACCAATGTAATAAAAGGGTAGAAAAATCAAATCTCTATGAGGAAAAAGTTAATATAATTAAAGCCTATAATAAGGTGGTGGAAAACAGCATACCCAAAGAGATAAGATAGACAAAGACAAAAACCCAAGAAAAGAACTAAGGCTGCAAGTATATGTAAATATAATTCCATTGTTTCATCAGAAATTTTTCAAAACTTATCTACAGCACTAGGGTTTTTTCTTCTTCTTTTTAATAATATTTTTTTGGTTTGTTTTTGGTTTTCTAAGTGACTAAAGGGATCTTGACCCATGGGCTAGGTGGGTCAAGATCGCTTTAGTCACTGAAAAGAAGGTGGCAAAGGTGTGAGGGGGTTGGGGTTGTGGAGCTCTTAGAGTCTTTCTGATATGTTCTGGACAGATAAAAGGCCTGACATCATGTACTCAAGGTCCAATTCATTTATGGAGCCATGCATCAATGTCCTGCACCAAGTTGTTTGCTTACAGCACCCAGTATAATATGAAGAAGTAGCAAAAGAGGAATGAGTATCATGACAATACAAGTACATTAATGTCGGGAGACAGGGGCGGGAGGGGATGAAGGTAGTGTTTTTTAAAGGTGAATTTTAGGATTTTTTTCGTTAAAAAAAAGGGGCAGGGGTGTTCTATCACCTAGGGTTATTTTGGGTTTGTAAATTGAGCAAAAATCATCAACATTCAACAGTTCTTGAGGTGATAGGGGCCACTTTTTGAGGAGTTGATCCATCATAGTCACCTTCACGAAGGTGCTTGGCTGTTGGATGCCAATGTTCAATTGCCATGTGGAAGGTGTCGTATCAAATTTCTTATAAAGCTTGCAATTGTGACTTTGGAGCTTCATGAGCTTCAATCTTGCAATCTAGCTTATGCATTTTTTGCTTTGAAATTTGTATCAACTATGCACAATGTTTTTCTTTGCATTAAGGTCTCATTGTGTTGCTTGCAAATCTTTTGTGTGTTTGCGTTTAAGGTTCATAACTTCAACGCTATGGGTCTAAAGGCCTTGGGGTTTTAGTGATTCAAAGTTGGTTACATACACTCTAAATAATGATGCCCCTCCAGCCCTCACCAAATTTGAAGTATTGCATGTTATTTTCCTCACCTCCTTTTGGTGTTATGTGTTCTTTAACTTTAGGTGAACATGTTGGCAATGCATCCACTTGAGACTATGGCTCATCTACACTTTCGCCTTCATCAACAAAATTTCTGAACCTAACTTTAAGTAAAGGATTGTTGTAAGCATTAAACATCATATGTAATGGCAACTATCCTCTATCAAAGGGAATTATAAGATAATCAACTTTTGGCATTTTTGAAGATGATTCAATCTTAGTTGTTGATTGCATAGTTTAGATTCTTTTGCCACTAAAAAATTGGAAGGAATGAAAACTCATTTGGGTGTTCTAGGATGTTTGGGATATTACACTTCCCTAGCCTAAAATAGTTCTAATTAGTTCTAATAGTAACATGATGCAAATGAAATGTCAAACTTGCAATGAAGTACATAAGAGAAAGAAGTTTTTAATTATTCTTAAATTTGACAAATTACAAAAACATAGAGCTCATCACAAATCAACAATTTCATGTTTAAAATTTAGTTGTCAATTAGTATTACATGAACTCCATTAATCAACATGTGAAATATGAATGGCAATTTGTTGCTTTTTATGGGTGAATTTCTATGGTTTAGCAAGTTCCAAATGGGACCATGTAAAAAAGGGCAAACTTGACCCTAGGTGGTACCATTAAACACCACCTTAAGGAATGGAATGGTTAAAGAACTACAATTGGCCCAATAATTTCCATGGGCCCTTTCTTTTTAATGTTTTTTAAATTATTGATTTTTTTCTCATGTTTATCCATTGCATGCACAAATATATGGCCTTAAGCTTTTATTGGAATAAAACAAAAGTGAAAATCACTACAAATTTGTATTTTTAATTGTCATAATTCTTGTAAGAATCTCCTAAAATTTATAAATTCATAACTAAATTATACCACCAAATCAATTAATTACTTAATAAAAAATTAAATAGAATACTTTCTTTTACTATAGAAAACTATTTCCGAAAAAAAATCTCAAAACGTGTTTCAAACTTGTGTTCCTCACCAAAACATTCAAGGAAAATAAACATTGGTACATTCTTGAATTTTTTTTAATTACAATGATTAGAAACATCAAAATATAAAATATTTTTGATATCATTAAAATTTCAAGATCTATATAACCTAATAAGTGTGGTCACAAAAGAATCTAATGAAAATCCTTATTTAAATGTTTCCTATCTATTTATAAGATTTGATGAGTTTATTAAAATGAAAGTGTGATAATCTTATTGGTACCACCAAAGGATGGGCTTGCCCACAGAAAAGGAAATTCACACATTTAGTTTGTCATGATATTCCATCTATTCAAGGAACGTTGAACAACCCTTTCAAAAGACCTAATTCATCTTTGTTTCTTGCACCAAATTATTACCATCAATGATCAATTGTGGACTTCTATTCATGCAAATGTTATGGAAGTGTGGAGATGGATTCTAATCAATTTTACATTGTAACAAGTTGTTGAAGGTTCCAACACTAACAGTTTGACATTGGTAATTGTTGACTTATTCCTTATGTACATGGTGGTATTTTAAAGTTTGATTTGGTTTCAAAATTGTTTTGTTTTGGAGCAAATGGTGTGATGACCTCTAGGGTTTGAATAATGATATAATGTAGTGCAATTCAAACAAAAACTTGTGCCCCTCATATTAGGTGTGTATTGAGTTACACACTGAACCAACTTAGTTGTGTCAACTTTGTTTCAATTATCCCTTGTTGAAAAATTCAAGTCATTCCTAAGGTTTATTGACAATTATTATTCACATAAACTTAAGCAGTTTTTGGAAAGTTTTGAATTGGTCAAATTCCTAGAATAAAAGGTGTTTAAGATTACACGAAATGTTAAAACAAGTTAAATTTCATTGATGTTTCCAAAAAAATGAATCTTAGCAAAATACAAGTTGCTAATTATGCACATGTTTGTTGAAAAGGTAGTCAACACCATGGCAAAAGCCAACTTGGACCTTTCATGTGATGTCAAGACTTTTATAGGTTAGATTTGTATCCTACCTCTAATTGAATGCATACAATTTAAATTTTCCAAGTTTGCTCAAGCTTGCAATATTTTCATTTACGATTTTGATGATGTAATCAAACCTTTTAAAGGCAGTATGTAGATTGATCCAATTACAAATTATGGGGATGTAGATGGAATATTTCAAACCTTCTTGTTATAATGGGTCACACCTTTGATCCTCTAGGTGTAAACACTAAAACATGATCCATAGTGACCTCCTTTGTGCTTTAGTTAGAAAGTAGTGGGTGACCTAGTCAAATGGATGTGCTAAAACATGATTCTTTATGAATGGAGAATATATCCATGATTTAGAAATTTACATGAAAAATATTTTAATTCTTATGACTTCAAAAAAGTTATATTCTATTATTAAAAAACTATGTATATTAATATTGTTCATGATTAGGTCAATTTCAAAGCATTTGAAACCACTTGGAAATAAGATTAAACATTGAAACACTAGTTACATTGTTTTAAAAAATGTTTTGAACGTTTTATATTCATTGGACTCATTTCAAACTTCTTCAAATGTTCTCATAATAGATTAAAAATATTGTTGTATGAGTACATTAGTCAATATTAATGTAAATTAACACTTACAAACATGTAAAATTAAACATTAGTTACACGTAAGGTGGGTCATGTTTTTGTGTGTGCACCCCTTTACATATGGGTTAAATTTGTGAACCCAATAATAGTGTGGAGTATGTGGGATTTCATTTTTTTTCTCACATATACATAGTTCATACATGGGACTTGCTAATTGGGTCTATGTGTTATGTTTCCAAACTTAATTAATTGAGTGTAATTGAAGTCATGATACAATATTACACTATTGTTATTTTTGGCTTGGTTCAAGATCTTGATTACAAACTCATAAAGCTTAAGACATCATGAATGCCATTAATTGGGGTGATTCACCTTTAGTTTTGGGTGTAACTTGAATTTGAACAAATTTTTTTGGCACATCTTTCAATTTTGAAAGCGTTTTATACATTGATTACAATTGTCACCCTTGGTTGAAAGCCAATTGTTAATCCATGATTTTCTTCTAGTAAATTACTATGAAAAATTTGGGAAACATATAGGTTTGAAACAAGTTTTCATCACACCCTTGCTTGATGAAGCATTGTTGATGTAATAATTGTATTTTTTCAAATTTATTATGCTTGTAGCTAACTACAATGTAACCATCAAACCTCCATTGGATTGTAATCCTTACACTAAAAATTTGATGCAAATTGGCTTGCAATCAATTTCTTTTCAATTGGCTATTAAATTCTTTGAAATTAATTGAGTCTTCAATGGCCATGGTTATGGGTATTAACATAGAAGATGAAAATTGCTTATGAAATTTGGGTTTCATGAAGAGTAGGTATGATTAAGGTTTCCCATTTGAAACACAAAAATGACTTCTAGGACTTCCCAAACTTACATTTTCTTTCACAAAACCCATGACTTGTTTTAGATTTCCTCATTCTCTTTCATGTTTTATTAATGGTGAAAAATTCTTAAAGATATCCTTTTTTGGAACCTTGTACATTGCAATAGAGAAATTGTTCTTATCATTGTTGAGTGGTTTATACACATTATATCTTTTTGTGCTTTAAATTTAAGAAAAATTTATACATGCATGACGAGTCCATGAACTATTTTCATTAGAGTACCAAAGTTTTAAATTGTTTTTCAATGACTTGTCAAGAATTAGTCTTATTACTTCATAAAATTCTATTATGTATTGTGCATTCATGCTAATTGTTATTTGGTGTGATTGAACAAGTATTTCTACCTTCTAGTTATGCTCAAATATTTTTCATCTATCCATTTGTTATGAACAAGACCTATAGAGCCACCTCTAATTGTTATGAATATCATCCATGGCTATAAGTGATCATAACACCAAAGCCCATTATCCTTGTTTTTCAATTGTTGGCATTTGTAAACTTTTAGTGCTGTGTTCAAAACTGAATGACTTCAACAAGTCTCAAATCTATTGCCTCAAATCCATGTTTACTAGGGGCTACCAACAACTATATCAATAATTTGCATGCTTTTTTCTTTTAATTCCAAGTTTATTTTTTCAATGGATCATATTGATGCATATAGGTTTAGCTTTGTGTTATCTTTGAGTTCATAGATATAGTTGCTAGTTGTTCACCCAAAATTCCTTAACACATTCTTGTTTCCTAATGCATGTTCTAGTATTGTGTCAAATTGTGCAAGTCCATTGACCTCAAGTAATAATCTTCTTGTTCCACAATGTTTACCAAATTTAGCAATTGTCCTGGCTCTTGATCCCTTGTTGATTACATTCACACTTATCTTTTTCTCTTCTTCCATTACTTCAATCACCTTGATTAAAGCATCTAAATCTTCATCACTACCTTGAACTTATTCCAATGGATTTTAACTCGATATATCCATTTTAACACATTTTTTATGGTGTAGTTGTTCCTTAGAACATGAATTACTACCTTGGACTTATCTCTTCACCATTACCAAAGTGGCCAAGAAATCTCATTTCCCATGACCCAAAAGAACACTATGATGGCTGAATCTTAAGGTTCATAGAGTCTCAAGTTCATAATTGCACTAACAAACTTGAGACACCCAAAGGTAAACCCTAAGCCCACAGAACTCGAAATCTTTCAATGAGGTTTAGCTTCCAGAAATAGGATTAAAATATCCAAAACCAATCTCCCTCCAACAAACTTCAATGACCAGCAAATGGATCTTCTATCATGGCGATGAATACAGAGAACTATTCAATGCCAATTGTTTGATACCCATGATTGAAAAACATTGGGGCAGTAACATCAAATCCCACTTGAAAAAATACCTGTAGAATTCAAGTCCAGCAATGCAGTCATGACATTGCCGTAGCAACTTTTGATCTGAAATCTCTCCTTAAATATATCCCCTGAGAAGTTCTGTCGCCTGTGGAGGTTGGAAATGAGTAACTGGCAAAGACACCCATCAGTGCAATCTTGTCAACTCCTCTATTTGGGTGCAAAGATTTTCTACTGAAACATCCAGAGAATTTGCAACATTCTCCATGTTTTGTCGACCAAGATCAAGGAATGATTCAATGAGATCTCCATCCAAGAAGTTGTGAGCATTCATGGTTTTTTGGTGATTGTGAAAAGAGCGCCACCGTTCATGTCCGCAGCCACCCACTCCCTTGATAACTTTGACAAGGAGTTGCTGAAGTTTCTGCAAGAAGAGAAATTGCTCATTGGGTAATGATGCAATTAAGCCAATCACTCCATTTACAGTGCCAAAGACCACTGTTGGGACTTGGTTTCCCTCACCATCTGGCAGCTGAATTATGAGAGATCCATGCCTGAATCGATTCACAAGTTCACCAAGATGGTATCGGCCAACCACTTGAAGACCACCACCCCTGTCATCATCTGTGGTGGGAGCATGATCTTCACTCTTTCTCAATGTGAAAAGGTTGTAGCAATTTTCTGCACCTAGATACATCCCATCTTCAAGGATTTCAACTGCTGTCATCCAATTTGTGTTGCAGTCATGAGCCTGCTCCTCTATCACACCCTGCCCAGGCTGCATCAACACATTACTTACAACATTAAGAACAGTTCAGGAGAACAAAATTTCAGCACTCAGTTGATCCTCACTATGAGCACCCAAGAGGGAAAATTTACAATCTCAGTTTTTTAGTTGCAAAAGTGAAGAGAATATACAGTAGCAGTTCAAAACATACGCTTTGGCAATTCTAGAAAAATTCTCATAGCAGCACAAAACTGATACTGGGGACTATTACGGGTGTTTTGCATGACAAGCAGAAATGAAGTACATGGAAAGAGCAAAAACCTTATATGTAAGCAGAGACATCGATTTCATCAGATCTCCAACCACAATGAAGTCACCACGCAATTGCATGTACAGAGCCAACATATTAAGTGGATGATGCAACACAAATTGCAACTCCCAAAAGTTGTTTTCAATAATCCTCCACTTGTACAGCTGAAGTTCATGGTTGACACCCGCCAACAACATTCCATGCACCTCATTCAGGTTGTAGACTGCCCCGTTGATATCCTTTTCAACAACTAGCTGGAGCTTGCCATCCTCAACCATGAAGACCAATATACTTCCCTGTTTGTTTGTTTGTTTGTTTGAGCCACAAAAGTTTTGATTAGTTTTTCATAATCAGCATATTGAGCTAACAATACACAACAAATTGTATCAAAAACTTCCAAATGGGTATTGGGTAAACCTTGCTAGGCTCGCTGTCTTCAGGAAGAACAAAGGCTGTCCCCACGCAGTAGTATACGTTGACATCACAAGAGAAAGAGCACGAAATGATGGAGCAGGCTTCTTCATAAGACCTCAGCTCGTAAGATGACATGATTTCAAAAGTCTGGTCTGAGATCAAGTGTACATAATGAATTTCCATATCACTGCTACAAGAATATTTGGCTGAGCAGATTGCAAATGTGTGAGACTTTTCTTGGTGGCTGATGCGGCGTGGCTGCTCACCAAGAGGGACAGTTCGGATGTGAAGCTTTTGAATGTCATCAAATTTTCCAATTGTAAGCTCTCCTTTCTTGCAGATTGCCAAGCTACAACACCCCCACCCACCACCCCACATGTACATTGTTTCTGAGACATGGAAGAAGTCCATTCTGTGTCTCTCCTAACTCTCAACCAGATTTTTTGTGCAACTCTGATGGAAAGACATGCAAAAGGAAGAACCTAGTTTGGAAGTTATGGACATGTTCAAACCTCTCAGGAAATGAGGAGGAATTGAAGGGGCAGATGTGATTCACTTCTTTCAGATTCACATTGCTATAAACAAGCTTTTTGTTACTGCTGTGGATCACAGTGGATCGATCAGATGCTGCAAACACATGCATGCCTTTCTCAGTCCAAAATGTCTGAAGCATAATCGGTTGTGTACCCAGTGAGATCTTCTTCCGGTCTGACAATGCTCCAGTATTGATGTCAAGCTTGAAATTGAAGAGATGTCCGTCTCCCAGTGCACACAGCAAATAAGCAATCTGAGAACAACAAGCCACCTGCAGATCAGTAGTGTACTTCACAATATACCACTTTCAGTTCTGGAAAAATTAGTCCTTGCAATGCAGAACAATTGTGGTGGGCAAGATCTTGCTTGTGATGATTGTGAAGAAGTTGCACACAAGGGAGGATGAGGCAGCTTGGAAGTTAGTTACCCCTTCAAATGAACAGAAAAGGACTGAACGTGGAATAATTTCTCCTCCCAGGCTCTCCTTAGCTACCAATGTCAGTGATGGAAGAGAATAAACATGGATGCTGACATCAGTCCACACACCCACAGCTACTAGGTTGCTGCCTACACGATTCTTGCCAATTGGGTTGATGTCCAAGCAAGCAATCTCATAGTCCAGCTTAGTGCGTTTTGTCTCCATTAACAAGCCTCGCCCTATTTCGAAGTAGATCAAATTCCCACCTCCACTTGCAACCAGGATCTGCATGAAAAGCTCAAGCTCAGGATTAAGTCAATTGACCAAAACAGCTGTAGCAACTGTTTGATTCTTCTCAGGCATGAACATTGTGATGGAAGATTCTTCACTTGTGGATGCAGCAAGAGGCAACATAAAAACAGGGGTTGTGATTCTACTACTACCCATACTACAGACAAGATTCAAATACAAATGAGTATTTCTTCATTTTCCAGCTCACAGACCTTCCAAGAGGAAATAGAGTAGTACCTGAGAAGAATTTGCTGTGGCAACATTGATGGAGGCCAATGGATCAGAAGCTATCCAATCAGTTAAGTGCCTTCGTGTATTGGCATCTACCAGGCGGATTGAGCCTGCAGTGATCTAGCAAAAAGGAAAAGAGATCAGATCAAACATCTATATTATGACAAATCTTCAAAAGAGAACCTTGACGATGATTGATCAGTCAAGGAGTGATCCATAAAGAAATTTGTGTACCTGTACAAGTTGCCCATGGATTGCAGTGCAACAGAAAAGAGACTCAGCTTTCGAATCAAATCCATCAATCTTGGTCTCTTCTAGTTCATCATCAGCATTTATAGCCAGTATCCTGGTCTCTGTGATGAAGCTCACAACAAGAAAGCTATCAAACTTGTCATGTGATGATGCTTGCAAGGACCAAATGCCTTTCATGCCTTGCAATTCCACTGAAGCCTGCACAAGACAAAACTCAAAAAGCATAAGACCTAAAACAAGACCTTGGAGTATATTCAAGGAAAGGGAAAAAAAAATCATAATAACACGGTGTGACCACTGGCTGCAAAATCCCAGTTAAACCAGCAATTCAAAGAGAAGTGAACACAGACAACCTGCTCATGGATGGCAATACCATTCCGCACAATGCGGAGGGAGCCATCTTTAAAAGCACCTGAGCAGGTGATGACTTGTGCTTGACCTTGATGTTCCAGGTCAACAACACACATATCAATGATAGGTGCCAGGTTCAGAAAGGTCTCCAAAACCTCCACATGTGAGCCTTTGCTATCTGCCTGAGGCTTAAGTTTGATCAGCTGCACAGTCAGTCACTGACAAAATTGTGAGATCAAATTCTATTCATCTGCCCCCAACCCAAAATAGTTAATCTGATGAAGAGGAAAACCTTTTTTGTTCAACCAAAATCAGTTGGACTTTGGAGTTTGAGTCTTGGGTTTCATGAAGTTTGTTAAACTCTGAGTTCCTCACATCTGCATTCCATTGTACTTCAATCAAAGAAATCAAGCTTTATACAGCAATTTTCAAATACCTGGGAATCACCACAGCTTGAGCCAACATAGACAACATCATTGCCAAGGTATGTCAGTGTAGATGCTGCTGATGTCTCTCCAAGAAACTCAAGCTCTAAGCAGAAGACACTGCAGGAAAAAAACCCCGTCAATCAATCAATCAATGATGGGCTAGCTATTGGATAATTTATTACCAACAGCTCTAAGAGCAGCTCTAGTGGTGCTCCTTGTGTGACCCTGCAAAAATATTTCTCACATCCAAGTTTAGTTATTTACTTTCTTCCAGCCCCACCCATAAAACTAAATCTAGGCCTGCAAACAGGTGGGAGACTACTACCATACCTAAGACTCATGTTCAGCAAATCTTACCAAAATAATTAATATTTTGAAAAAGGAGGTCTGGCAGTCCCAATCTGAATATTTCAGAATTTCAACAACCGTCTCTAAATATGCTAAGTTCACTAGTAAGTTTCAAAATTATTGTGTGTTTTGAACTGGGTTCAATTCTTTAGAATTTCACCAATTTGCTCTTGGTTTTTTCTTTTTTTTTGACTAGCCCTCTTAAGAATTAATTAGTGTCAAACATAAGTCATAGGTACGGTAATAGCAAACCACCACCTGGACCAATCATTATGACTGGCTGATCAGAAACAGGGAGCAGCAGTCAGATCATATTTATTACACTCTTCTCTGGCAGGCGTTAGGATTTGCTGTGCCTTTTACCAGCCTCAGCAAATTGTGCAAAAATGCTGGCCAAAAGCTGAGCCAAACCAGCACGTTTTGACTTTTCTTCAACCAATTTTAATTTGCAGCGTGACATACTGAGCACCAGTGGAGTTGCTCGAAGCAAGATTTGCTCTCACTACTTCTTACCTGTCTCTAACATGAGTCAGGATAAGACAATAGAGAATGCCATCGTAGTCAGAGAGGAGGTAACGTGAGCCATGTGCACCCATCATCCCATAAGCCTTTGTGATTGACTGTTTACAGCTTCACCAAACACAAGTGTGAGTGACATCAGAATCAAACAAGACATATGTGTACATGTTTTGAATATGGGACCCAGATTTATCTGCAATCAGGTGGTCGGTTGATGAGAAGCAGCTCCACAAACTCTCCACATTGGGCTTGCACTTAATACCTATGTTCTCATTGCTATTCAAGAGTCCCAAGAGAGGCAAACCCTTTACCAGTTGGATTGGAATCTCCACAAAGGCAGCAGAAGCATTGCAATAGCATATAGTTTGCTCCCCGATAATGATGACCCCACCTAGTGGTAGTGGAATGGGAATCAGCAAGCCCGCACCATTGTCCAAGTTTTTTTGAAACCAAGTACCCTCTATGAACCCCTCCACCTGCACCTCATAAGTCTTCAAATGACGTGTGTCCTTGTTATCCTGCAGTTGCAAAAGACAAAGACATCAGTTCCCAAAATGTGGCAGCACTATGGTGAATTAGAAAGATCTGAAGGTGATGAGAGATCACCAGTATGCTTGTTGCTCATGAGCATATACAAATTCATCCCTACTAACCACTTCTTTGACACATAAACCCTGGACTCTGCTCAGAAAAAAATTGCAATAGAAACTTTACAGATTCTCATCATGTATTCAGGGTTTTTTTTTCATTCAATGTTGTGAAGTAGGTGGACTGGTGATCATCCACAAGGGGAATGAGCCCAGTCTGGCTAGAGGTCAGGCATGAAAGTAGAATATTTTAAGAATCCAGCTTTGTTCTGGTTACCTCCAAGATGAACTCAGTGTCTAAATGTGGCGACTTCTGACTTTTTTTCCTCAAAATATGGCAACTTTTGCAACAACATTTCCAAAAATGCCCTTTGTACAATTTGCACATGATTTTTTTTGTCATCATGGTGTGAACATTTGCCAAAAGAAAAAACACTGCATGTATTTAAACAAGCACACACCTTGTAAAGGAGTGCAATAGTTGGTTTGGAACATCCATAAAGGAATTTGATGTCCAGCACCTGCAGCTCCTTCAGCCTACAGTCACAGACATTCACAAAAAGTATCAAACAGTTGAGTCCTTGTAACTAAGAATTAAACAATCAGGTCCCTGTGGATCTTGAGAGACATGTGAGTGCTACTACCTGATATTGGAAGCTTCTTTAAGCTGTCCTTTACTGCCAATTGGAATGACCTGTGAGAGATCAAACTGACTGTTTAGTACTGGGATACTTTGAAGTGTATGGTGAAGTGAAGTCCTCATCAGGAAAGCCATTCATGAAAGCCAATGCCTCTAGAGTGATGATGTGTTCAAGGATACCCATACCTTGAATTTTCCATCATAAGAGTGAAGCCCAATCAGCCGGCAATCTGGATCTATAATACCATTCTGCTCAAAATAAGAATGCTGTCAGAAACAGAAACTTCTAATACAGAATTCCATCTAGTACCAAAGCCACCAAGTATCTCTCTCTCTCTCTGTTTTTCGTGCCAATCTCCCGAATCCTAAACCCCATCTTTCTCTTTGGTGACTCAACCCTCAAGCAAGAAAGGGGTTCATGCTGCTGTAAGCAAAAGGTTCTGGAGTAATTAAACAATTTGATGGATATGCCCACTGTTTCACCTGCTCATTATCTGGAGGTTGGTGACATTCATTTGCCAAATCTCCTACTGCTCTGCACACCAAGAAATGCTTCTCAGAGAATGCAACAATGGAGTGCTCATCTGAATTGTTAGTCATAGACATTAGACATAACACATTTTGAGTTTTGCTCACAAAAAGTCTGAGACCAGATCAAACGTCCCTCATACATGGCAGTCATGCCTAGAGCTGTCATGACTCAGACCCAGGGAACTTCATCAGGTCCTGACCATTACTTGGTGTTCTAGATAAGCTCCATCCAGGAATAATAATAGATTAGTTCCCATGTACTTACAGTGTAACAAGTGCTCCAGCTTCAGCATCCCATTGTAGAACGCAGAAATTGTCTCTCTCAAATGCTAGAAAAAGAAGCTCCTTTGACTCCCCCTGAAAAAAATATTCCATCAAAATAATGTTGACATGATTTGAAACTCTTGGGAAAATTATAGCAACAAATAACTGACTGCAATAGGAATGAATCTTGATGATTTTTAAACTGTCTTTCAGAACCCCCCACATCAAGGTTATCATCATGACTGAAAGCCATGTGTCATTTTATGGCTGATCATGGGAGAAACACTTACAGGGGAGTGGAAAAGCTCAAGAGTGGCTATACGCCCATAGACTGGAACATCAAGCATCAGCTGCAATTCTCAGACACCCACAAGACCAACTAAGTTTTTGCAAAGAACAAATGCACTAGGGTCTTCAACCTCTTCGAGGTGAATGGAAAAGAACTGAGATTGAACAAAAACAACATAGCATCACAGGATCATGAATAGAGTGAGCAACTTCTTTTGTACACAAAATCTATCTACTCTCTGACTTGGCTCTAGATGGGTCATCTGTCAACTGGTCAAAATGTGTAACTTGCTTCTTTGATTTTCCATTCCCAAGTTTTTTCCTTTGTCACTTTCTCCCTTCCTTTCCTTTTCTCTTTTGCTTTTTTCACAGTTCCATAAATTGTTTACCTGCAGTCCCAAAGCAGTGAGCAGATGAATCTCCAAGCGGGTGCATTTCCTGCAGCCAAAAAAAAGGACAGATAGATCTGAGCATCATCATTGTCATCATCGTTGTTATCATCATCATCCATCTCCCCTCATGAACAACAGACTCCAGTTCCTTCACACATCAGAAAGGCATTCACATCAGGAAAAAAAAAAAACAGATACCCTAAATTCCTCCTAATAGGACCAAAACATACCCAATGATGAGGTTAAGGTCCGGGGGATTGGTGAAGCTCCCCATGCAAGAATGTGTCACATTGGTGGGTTTGTGAGCAGTGACCACATAATTCCAACCCCCCATCTTTCTCTCTCTGCACATAGCCCACCACCACCACTACCACAACAGCTGCAACAGAAGCAGCAGCTTCCTTCCTATTCCAACCCAATTGTGGGTGCTACAGCAGCAGCAGCAGCAGAGCTGCAACAACAACAACATGCATCCCTCACATTCCTCAGCTAAAAAAAGCACTGAAAAGAACCCAAAAAAAGCAGAGCTCTCACTTGGCTCGCAGCAGTTCCAAAAACTGCAGGCTTTACACCAACTTCAGAAATAGGTCCCAAACCCACGCCATGGAATATGGATAGTTCGCATCAGAGCATAATTATTTCCTTTCCCATCAATCAGGACGTGTACCCACCACCCACTGCCACACTGATCATTCCTTCTGCTCCTCCTCCTCCTCCTCTTCCCTAAACCCTAAACTGGCAAAATCTGCTGGAATTGCCAAATTCTCTCTCTACTACTACTGTTTCCAACTTTCTTTAGCTACTAGAGAGTACTTTAGATTTTGTTGGTTGGTTTTTTTCCCCTGGTTTTGCATCTATCCAACTTCCTTCCTCCCACCCAACAAATGTAAGTACCATCACTACAATTTCCCACATAACCTCCACAACTTCCAAAGGCTGCTTCAATGACTTCACAGGTTTGAAACTTGGTCTTCAACGTCCAAAATGATGTGGGTGATTTTGAACTCTGATTTAAGTGACATCCAATCCATATTTTTCACTTGTAGCTGCAAAGTGTTATTCCAAGTAGTTGTATGGTACCAAACTCGTGCGCAAGACATGGCAGAATGTAACTACTGTTGTTGGCAACTTGACTCAAATTTGAAGAGTTTTTTTTTTGTTAAGATTTTTTAAAATTAGTTTTTGAAGGCTATGTTTTTTATAAAAAAAAAGGAAAATGAAGGTTATAGTTTGATATTTGCTTTATGAAACATGCAAAGCTCCAACATTTTTTATGTAAGAACAAAGTGACAATGATACTAAATTTTTTTAGTGAATTGGTTGCATGGCTAACACATGTCCCAAATGAATGTAGTTGTCTTGCAAAAGGTTGAAAGTTAAGATCAAATGTAGGTAGTAACATGGTGAAAGGCTAGCAATCTCATGCTAATGAGTATCCATATAATATTGTAACCAAAAGAAAGGGGAAGATTAAACAAACAAACCTAATTGCATATAAAAAATTTAAACAGAGTCAGAATCTCTAAACCCCTACAACCAATAACCAACTTCTGTACATGCAAATTTGCAAGTCTATTACAGTTGAATGAATCTTCATCACACATTTCTTTACTGGCCATGTACTATTGGCTACCAAACACCAATTCACATCACTAAGACTCTAGAATCTATTGAGGTATGGCTTTGAGGTCAGAATTTTCAAGGTTCATTCAGTCCATATGAACTCCTAACCATTTTCCCATTGAATGTAATAATGTAGCATAATATCAAATCTCTCATGTGAAAACCTGAATCCTGTAGACCTTTGGATTCAAATGTTTTGAACATGACTTTGAGCAATAGGTACCATGCTCATTTAGAACCACTCAAGAAGATAGATTCTTATGCAATAATGTATTACAAATTTCATCTTTTCAAGTTTCCCACACTCTTGACCTTGTTCATCTCATTTTGCCCAACCTAAGAACACCCCTTCGAGGTTTCTAGTATTCAATTTGACAACTGTCTAGAACATGGATTCAAGGTACTACAACAAAAGGTTCCCCTTCCTAAATGCATCTTGATTTTTATATGCCCCTTAGTTCTACAGCTCGGATCCTTGTTTTCTTCATCATCCTTTAGCATCAACCCCTCATATCATTTATCCTTCCCTAGATCTACACATCTTCTCTGCTAAGTCATTGCCACAGTAGAGTTCATCAACAACTAACATAATAGTTTAAACTGTAACAAGAAAAAAATTTCATATTGGAAAAAACTTATTACCTCGCTCCTTCATTCTGCTTCTTATCTTACCTTCCACCGTCAATTACGCAAACCTTTCTTCAATGTAGTCGCTCCCACCACCATCCATTGTTCGATGCAGCTCCTGTTCTCCATAACACATAAACAAACAAGGTTGACTAACCATGCATTCCTTGCAACAACAACGGAATAATTTCTGCCACAAGCATGCAAAAGGTTGATGGCTATTGACAATAATCAAACAGAAAACCAAAACCCTAAAACCCGTTGTGTTCACACTATTAGAGTGACTTTCTATCTAGTCACATATGTAACCCCTCCGTTCCTTAAAAAGTTAAGGCCCTCAGCTTCATCACTCTTGTAGAACATGATAGTTTTAAAGATCCTTGCATGATCTTTCCCACTAATGTCCATTAGCATCTTTAATGATGCATACTTTGTTACCTTCTTCAAAATCAAAGTTCCCATTCCCATCTACATGTCCAATGAATTGGTATGGACCTTCCCAACTTGAAGTTAAAGCTTTATTCTTCCCTAGTTTCTTCATTTTGACCATTGTCTTTCTAGTAACCAAACCTTCAAAGGTTTGCTTATCTTTTCTAGTAGCATAGGTCTTCCTCTGTTTCTTTTGTGCTTTCTCCACATTGAACAGGACATTTTCATGGATGCTTGCTATCAGCTTCATTTTTTTATAGAAATTGTGCTACAACAACTTTAACATCAACATTATCATCAATCACAATAGTCAAAGAGTGCAAGTAATTGTTAGCCTTGAGACATGGTGTGCGCCTAGTCATGATCATGAAGGGAGAAAACTTAATATTAACTTGAATCCTGCACCTATACCCAAACATGACCTTGGCTAGTTGCTCATCCCAACAGTCTACATATTCTGGTGTTGTAGAAAGTATGGTGATACCATGTTTGATAGTTTTGATTAAATGTTCCACCATCCCATTGCATTGGGGCCATTGGGGTGTTGTATGTTGATGTTGGATATTGTAATCCTTACACATAACATCAAATTCTACTGCCCATTCCCTTCCATTATCAATAAGCACAAACTTGGGAACTCCATATCTACATATCACATCATCCTCCAAGAATTTTGCGGTTATCTTAGCACCATGGTTGGCCACAGCCTTTGCCTCGCACATTTTGAGTAATGATCAATAGCGACAAGGATATATTTGTTCCTTGACTTGGTTTCAAGTAATGGCCCCACAATATTTAGAGCAACCCTATAAAATAGTTCACAAATAGGCATACTTTTCATTCTTCATCTTCAGAGCGCATGCTACCCACTCTTTTCACCATTTGGCACTGCTAGCACATTCTCATAATTGTCTTTACATCCTTTGTTTTGTTATGCTAGAAGTATTTTCGATAGATTTCAGCCAAGGTCCTTTGTTTTCCAAAGTGCCCCAAATCTTCATGCATTTGGATTACAAGTGCCATTCTTTCCTCTGGTTTAGGCACAAACAATCCTTTGAAGTAAAACCTTTGCTCCTACCAACGATAATTAATTATTTTTTTTATGGCCCTCTTGTTCTCTTCAAGATCCACTGTGTTTGGTAATATGCCTTCTCTCAACAACCCCATGCAAGTTGTGTCCTTCTAGATGTCAATGTTCTTTGTGTCCATCCCACATGTTTCCTCTTCATCAGAGTTTGTATGACCTAACTCATGGTCACCAAACTCAAACAATTCTTGAGCAGCCAACACCAGCTCCAGTTGATGCTATTTATCATAGTATTCAGGTATCTTCCTCTTTAGTGCTTGCTTACCATCAGTGGTTTTCAAATTTTCATTTTCTCCAATACGTACTGTTCTTACATCCTCAATAAGTGAGTTAGTCTCCTCATCCTGGTTTACCTCTGTTACAACATCAAGCATATATAGTTGGTGATTTTTTGAACAATGCAAGTGGTTGATGCCAAAATAACACTTATGGTGTTGTGTTAGTTTTTTTGCTTATCTCCTAAAACCAAACCAATCTGAATCCTCACCAGTTTCAATAGCAAATATCTTTTTTTCTGTTTTTGGTGTGTCAGCTTGGATTGTTCGAATATCTTGGATCTTTTCATTGAACTCGTCATCATTTGTGGCTTGACCCATTGGGTTTCTGCTTAAAGCATCAACATTTGTATATTTCAGTCTTGTCATTGTCATATCTTAAAATTGAAATCCTACAGCATATCAATCCACCTACCTCTCCTACCATGTGCATTTGACATTATTGTTAACCATTCAAGTGACTTGTGATCTATCCTCAGAATGAAATGGTTCCTATGTAGATACTATCTGAAATGCATAATGCCCCATATCAATGCGTAGCATTCCCCTTCCATGGGGTGGAATTTCCTTTATGCAACTATCAAACTTGTGTTGGCATAAGCCACGACCTTTTTAAGTTTGCCCTCCTTCTGAGACAAGATGGCACCGACACCTTTTGGTGTCCAATCAACATCAAGACAAAATGGTTTCTTGAAATCAAGTTGCATAAGCATGGGTGCATCTATAAGTGCTCTCTGTATAGCCTCAAATGCCTGTTGACAGTCTAAATTCCACACAAAATCAATGTCTCTTTTTGTCAATTCAAACAACGAAGCAACCAATTGTGAATAACCCCGAACATAATTCCGGTAATACCCAGTTAGTCCTAGGAAAGACTTGATGTTGGTAACCATCTTTAATTCTGGGAAATGCAAAACTACATCAATCTTACTACTTTCTGGTTTGGTCCCTTCATTACTAACCACATGACCCAGAAACATGATACTTTTTGTAGCAAAACAACACTTGTTTAGGTTCAATTTTAAGTTTACTTCTTTGAGCTTAAACAACACAACATCCAAGTGTTGAAGATGTTCACCCCAATTTTCGCTATGTATATTGAGATCATCAACAAATATTTTCAGGAATTTGTTTCCCAACTCCTTAAAAAATGTTGACATTATTTTGGTGAAAGTGCTAGTTGCATTTTTGAGACCAAATGGCATGACTGTCCAATCATACAACCAAGTTTTAGTAATTAATGTTGTCTTCTTCATGTCTTTAAGAGCCATTCGAATCTGTTAGAAACTAGACTACAAATCCAATGCAATAAACTAGGTTGATTTTCCCAGCTGGGTAATTACATTGTTAACAAGAGGCATTGGAAATGAGTCCTAGCGGGTCTACATATTGAATGGTCGATAATCTCCACAGAACCACCTACTCCCATCCTTTTTTATTGGCAGGGTAACATGACATGCATACTCAAAATTGCTAGGTTTCATTTTGCCCAAATCTATTAAAACATCAATCTATTTTTTCACCTTTGCCTCTTCCAATAAGATAGTCAACTAGGAGACATCTTGCAAGGTGGGAACCCTTGTGTGTCCACGGAATGTTCTCCAATAATGCAACGACCTAGTTCCCCTTTGTTCCAAGCAAATACATCTTGGTAACATTCCAAGACCTTCTAGAGCTGTTGTCTTTTCTCCTCATCCAAGTTAGGATCAACCCGGATCTTTTGGCAAATCTCTTTCCACCTTGTGCTTACCTCATGATTATTAGACAATGTCAGTTGCTCATTGTAATTGTTGTGAGAGCCATCATTATCTACTTCATGAACTTGTAGTAGTAAGGGAATTTTTGCATAGCTTGTAGATTTAAAGATGGCTTGCCTTCTTTTCTCTACATCAAAACCCACTTAAGCTAATCAATATAGTCATTTGCGTCTGTTATTTCTTCTTCCATAAAATCATCAACATGCCCTTGCAGTATTAGTTACAAAATCTGCTATGGTCCTTCTAATAGCACCAAATTTTCAAATTCAATATTACCAAACCCATATTCATCACCAATTGGCTCAAACACTTGAGGCCCTCCATCACAATGTTCACCATTGTCCATATCAGTGCCTGAGTCTAACATAGGCGCATCCACCTGTTTGGACATGATGGGATCATATTAAGATGGATTCCTAATAGTCATATCCGAGTCATCACTGATATGTGTGCTCTCCAAAGCAGTAACATCATCTCGCATAAAAGTCTCTGAGTTCATTCTTTGCAACATATTTACCATAGTTAATGGTAATACTTCCACATTAGTTCCTGGACCATGCCTTACTTGGATTAAACCCCATTCCACATCCACAATCGCACCAAATTTTATCAAAAATTCCAATCTAAGTAGCACGTCATAACTGTTCGCATCTACTACCATAAAGGTCATGGGGCATTACACACTTCCAACCTTAACAGATATTTCATTAGTTCTTCCCATAGCTCGTGTCACAACTCTAGATGCAGTTTATAAGTCTTAGATCCAGCAATTAAATGCATTATGCCTAATTTTCTAACCATTACAGTAGCCATGACAAACATAGATGCTCTAGTGTCCACCAGTCCTTCCATCACATAGTTGTCTATCTCCACAAACAAATGGAGGGTCTTGCTTTTATGCGTCGAATATGCTTGAATGTTGGAGTTGCTGAAACCATTGACACTTGATTGTTCATTGCTTCTATATCCCTTTTTCGTCTAACCAATCTTACTAGACTTTCAAATTGTTCTAGTTCCCCAAGTATCATAAGGATTGTTTCCACGGGTGAAAGGGAAATCTTCCCTTTAATGAAGTGTGAAAAAATTTTAGACCTAATTGAGGTTTCCCGATTTACTCCTGTCCATTCTCCTGTAGCTTCTGGAGATGGTATAGCTCCACATGGTGCCACTTCCACAGGCATCCTCCTCTTAGGTACTTGAATGTAAGAGAAGATATTTTCATTTCCACACAACTTGTTAAGTTGTTGCATAATTGCTTCCTCATCATTGAACAATACTTCCAAAAAGTTTGTTACTCCAAAATGAGACTTCCCATCCTTGGGTTTCTTCCAACACCTATCCTTTAAATGACCTAAACCTGAACAAAAAGAACATTTTATACCACAATTTTCTATATTATGAAACATGTCACACTTGGCACATTTTGGCCATGGCTCATTTAATTTCAGACAAGCAGTGGCTAGATGGTCTCCTTCCTTATAAATCTGGCATCCTCCAAACATGGTGGAAGAAGATGATGCGTCTAGATTGGGCACACTCCCCTTGAAGAAATTGATAAGTGTGTTGTTCAAAGTCATAACTTGCTTTTCCATCATTGTTTCTAAAACTCCTTCTTTTTATTCTTCTTTTAATAATTCATATGGCGTTTCTCCGAGTTTTCCCAACACTCTTTCCAATTTTGCCATAGTTTTGACCAATTCTTCAATGTCGGTAAAAGTTCTTACTATGCACAACTTTCGAATTTATGGCCTCAACTTGGTTAGAATTCTTTGTCTTTGCTCCACATCCTGTATCTTGCCCCTCTGAAAAAGCTTGTCAAGGTGTTCAAAGTATTTCCAAACCCTCTCCTTGGGCTCTTGTTTGATGGCATCAAGTTTCATTCTAATGTCATCTGCATCAACATCCCCATATTTCTATGTTATCAGAGTCCGTAAGTTAGTCTAATCAGTTAATGTTGGCTGTAGCCTCTTAAACCACTCCTTGGCTCGCCCTCTAAAATTTAGCTTTGTAATTTTGAATAACTTGTTTGCATTCAAATCCTGCACTTCCACTGCCATAGTAAGTTTTTCTGCCCAATCATTGACATCCTCATGGTTTCTACCCCAGAATAATTCATCCATACCTTGCGTGTCGCAACCCCACTTTGGCAAAGTGTGGGGGTGAAGCCCAACACTCCCAAAGTTGGGGATTTGGAGTCCTCCGGGACTCCCGAATGTTTAGAGTTTGACAGCAAGGCCCAAAACACCTCGCATTGGGGTGTTCGTGGTGTCATTGGTAAGGTCTTGAAGCGTAGATATCGAAAATGGCCTCGCATTGGTCATTTGGACATCTGCAGCCCAAGTTATGGGCAAAAGAAGGGCCGAGAGTCAAATTGGCAGTTTGACTCCCGACCATTAAAGGTCAGGAATCGACCTCTTCCCGACGTCCAAATTGAGAGTGCGACACGACGTTGGAAATATCTCGACGAGGGCTACAACTTTGATTCAGACCTTGTCGCGATCGGACTTGGAAATCGGGAGTTACGAGCTCCCAAAGTCCCCGGACTCCAACCGGGACAGTTTCGGGACAATTTCGGGACTCCAACTTGGGAGTCCCGGGAAAAAGAGCCATTTGGATGTAGCCCCGGCGGTGAGACGCAGAGAATACTATATGGGGGAAGGTGGTGGCTTCCCCCGAGTCCGGGTCGTGGTGAGTCAAGTAGTCCAAAGTGCTCGTGGCTTGTCCCAACACCCAAAGGTGTTCCCGAATGTGAACTAACCCTCTTGTGGTTGGTTTTGGATGCAGATTCGTGCTTGATATTCTAATCCATCTTCCTAGTCTAATCCCGGGACTTCTAGCACGCCCTTCTACCCCTCTTTAGTGCTGGAAGTTGGGAGCGCCCCTCAAGTCCCACTTTTCCGTAACTACACAAAGTTGGACCCTCAAGTGGGTTCACCTCGGGACTTGGGAGTGCGTCATTGTGGGCTAGTCATATTGCAACTTCCAATTTTAATTTCAATGTAATATGTTGTAGATCTACTAGTTCCACTTCTCCTAGATCAGGTGGTTGATACTACACCCAATATTTGTGCACCCTACATCCTATCTTGGATTAACAAAAATCCCAAGTTTGAAAGTGGTATGCACTATATTAGATGGGTACCCATTGCTTCCTATCAAATCATGCATTGGTTTTCAACCACAATGCTACTTGGTATGAAAAACCAACATGAATCATGTTAAAAGCATCATGCCCTGCTTCCGCCTCAAGGTGGTCACACCCAATGTCTCTCAAAGATGAAAACCTTAAAGATACTTAAGATTTAATGAACCAGTTTTTCTTTTAGGGTTTTCATGACAATTCTCTCTTCATCAACCTCTTAGATGCTAAACTAATTTGCGGAACTTATGTTGTGGTCTCACATCCTCAATCATTGACCTCTGTCAATTTATTATTAATTTAGAAATTCAAACTGATCTCCCTCCATTATAGGTCGCAAAGGCATGATGTCAGATGGCAGGGTGGAGAAATTCTACTTATTTGTAGACTCTAGTTGGTACTATAACCTTTGCTCCACATCTCGCCATATTTTCCAACTTAGGATGCGAGATCTTGATCCCAAGTGTTCCACCCTAATAACATGGTCTCCATCTTGAAATAAATCTTTTACACCAAGTATATAGAGTCTAACAAAATGATTAGGTGAGACAAAAAATTGGGGAATTCAAATGTCTCCAATCCTAGGTGTACTATTCTATTTTTTAGGAATTGAAGATAAGATTCTACGCAAGGTATGAGGTATAGTGATATTACCTCTATAATTTTAAGGTTGATTCCCAACCTTTGGCTCCATCCTTTATCCTCATCCAAACCTAAACACAGGTGTAGAAACCATTATGGGCTATCTCCATTCTAACATCCCCAATCCGAACTTCATCAGGATTCACACCCATAATAGTTATTACACCAAATCCCACCATTTGCAGAATTAGGGCCCCTAATCGAAGTTTGTCCTACCTTCTCAGATAATAAAACCTGACAACTAATTGTTGTTCATGGATCTCCTATGTAATGTCATTCGCTCTAGTTTCATTTTCATTGGATGATGACATATTGTCCTAATTGTTTACATAATCCAACTATTAAGAAATTTCAACATTGTCATAGAATAAAACCTAACTCTGATACCAAAAGAAAGGGGAAGATTAAACAAATAAACTTAATTGCATATAAAAAATCTAAACATAGTCAGAATCTTTAAACCCCTACAACCAGTTACATCACTTGATTTGTGATACCACTGTCAAGGAGAGATTTTGCTGATATCTACTTATTCTACCAGAACCAACTTCTGTACATGCAAATTTGCAAGTCTGTTATAGCTGTACGAATCTTCATCACACATTTCTTTAGTGGCCATTTCTTTATTGGCTGCCAAGCACCAATTCACATCACTAAGACTCCAAAATTTATTGAGGTATGGCTTTGAGGTCAAAACTCTCAAGGTTCATTCAGTCCATATGAGCTCCTAACCATTTTCCCACTAAATGCAACAATGCAGCGTAACATCAAATCTTCATGTGAAAACCTAAATCCTGTAGACCTTTGGATTCAAATGTTCTAAACAAGACTTTGAACAATAGGTACCATGCTCACTTAGAACCACTCAAGAAGACAAATTCTTATGCAAGAATGTATTACAAATTTCATTTCTTCAAGTTTCCCACATTCTTGACCTTGTTCATCTCATTCTACCCAACTTAAGGACACCCTTTTGAGGCTTTTAGTACTCACTCTGACAACTATCTACAACATGGATTCAAGGTACTACAACAAAAGGTTCCCCTTCCCAAATGAATTTTGATTTCTATATGCCCCTTAGTTCTATAGTTCGTATCCTTGTTTTCTTCATCATCCCTCAGCATCAACCCCTCATATCATCTATCTTTCCTTAAATCTACACATCTACTCTGTTAAGTCATTGGCATAGCAGAGTTCATCAATGATTGGCATAGTAGTCTAAATTATAACAAGAAGAAAATTTCATACTACAAAACACCTGCTACCTCACTTCTTCATTCTGCTTCTTATCTTACCTTCCACTGTCAATTACGCAAACCTTTTTTCAATGCAGTTGCTCCTTCCACCATTCATCGTTTGGTGTAGCTTTTGTTTTCCATAACACACAAACAAACAAGGTTGTTTACCCATGCATTCCTTGCAGTAGCAACGGAATAATTTCCGCTACAAGCATGCAAAAAGTTGACGACTATTGACAACAATCAAACAAAAAAACGAAACCCTAAAACCTGTTGTGTTCATGCTATTAGAGTTACTTTCTGTCTAGTCACAATGTAATGATATGCTTATCCAATGTTTCATCACATATGGTTATAGGTTTTTTTTTCCCCCCCCTTAAAATCCTTTGTATTAGGAGCAAACCTTTTTTTTAGAAATCTAGTGATAATTAGCTAGAAATAAAATGACTAGTGATACCTATCTATGAAGGAAAATTATTTGTTTGTTTCTCATGTTGAGATTTCCCAAACCACATTTTTTGAGAATTTGGAAGTGTTCTTGGTATTGTTGGAAAGTCCTTGACAAGGACTTAATGAAGGTGATTTGGAAATTTTTAGGCTTGAGGTGCAAAAAATACTTAATAGTTTTTGTCATTGGAATTTAATTAAATTACCAAAACTAGTTTCGGAAGGCAAAATTAGTTCAGTAACTAGTTTAAACTTGGGGCTAACATAGGCTGCACTAATAGTTGCTAGGGGAACCCTTGTGTCATTGGCCCAAATGTGATCATCTTCAAAGCTTCAAGATGCATGACTTTTTAAAAAAAATTCAATTAAAAAAAAACAATTATCAAGGGGGGGTTCAACTCAAATGTCATTGGCTTCAAGTGTTAAAAGGTTGGGGATGTGAAAGGGAAAATAAAAAGGTTAATAATAAAAAGGTGGATAGGATGGCTCATGGAAAATTTCCTTGGATTTTCCCATGAGATGCAAAAGCAAATTTTTTTTTTCATGTGACATGAAAAAACGTTGATTGGTAAGATGGGTAAATGGAAGCATGGTTAATGGGAGATTTTCCCATGCATTTCCCCATAAGATGAAAAGACAAATTCATTTTCTCATGTGACATGAAGAGACATTAATTCATTTGCGGACTAAATGAGATAATGACCAAAATGATGGACAATGGGAGATTTCCCATAGCAGGAAAAGTTAACTACATTTTCTCATGCAATTTGAAGAGGCATCAATTGGTTGAAAAAATCAAAATTTTAATTTTTAATTAATTTTTAATGACAAAAATCACTTTAAATTTAATAACTTTTGTCCCATTGGTTGAAATTTTGTGAAATGACCACTGTGCATATCACCTTATCGAGGGCTTTCCAATGGTATCAAAAGTGTAGAAGGGATCCCATGGTTCAGGAAGGTTAAGACATGGTCACAAACAAAATGAAACAGTACTGTATAAACATATATTGTCATTCTCATCTTGTTCCCTCTTGTTCCCATAAGGTAAAAAATGATTCTCAAGGATGCTCCCCAAGTTCCCATATATTCCCCATTTTGTTCCTAATAACACCTCACTTTATCCCATATCTTTTGCCCTCATTTTTACTATTGTTATGCCAAATGAAGGGGATACATAATCTTCTGTCTGACAAGGTTCATTGGTGCAAGTATTCTCTTGGTTTACGGCCAATAAAAGAGCCCCTTCACCAAAAAAACCAAAGTGAGCCAGTAATTTGCTAGAGACCTATCTGTAAACAACTATTACACATTAGAATTGTAAGGTCACTCAGGATAATGAAGAAAAATAAAATCTAGACCACCAAATTCAACAATCCCATTGGCCTAAAAAAAATCTTCGAGCCTGGACACAACCCTATTATGCTAAACGCTCAAAGTAATGATACCTTTTTACCATTTCCATTGGTCCTCTAAAATTCTCACAAACCTGCCAATTCCAATTACACATTTAATAATTAGTTCACTCAAAATAATTAAGAAAAAAATTCAAACCACAAAATCCAGCAATTTCATTGTCCATAACATATTTTCTGCCTACCTACACACAAGCCTACTTATTCAACACCCTTTGTATATTAGAGTTGTCCGTAAAGTCAGGAAAACGCTGCATGAGTACTCTGAGTTTGGTCCAAATCGGGTGAAATTCCAAAAAAACCTGCAAAAAGGTCCATTAGGGAGGTCAAACTCAGAAATGCATCACTTTTTGTGCCAAATTGAGTTTCATCCGGTTTTGACCCGTCTTTCCTTTTTCGTGAGGGCCTCCACTGCTGCTACATATATTTTCACTGCTCCTACATGTACAATTACTATAATTGCCTCGAACCTTGTACATTAAATGCTGAGATTCAGCATTTCATACCCAGATTTAATAAAACTTCCTTACTTTGTGGACCTCGCTCAAAAAGGGGATAGGTGGTGAAAAGAGGCTCAAATAGAGGGTGAAGACAGGATGACTTCAAGGAAAACTCTATTAGTACACTAATATTATAACCCTTGTATGTATAGAGATGGGGGTTCAAGATACTTTGAAGACACCCTAGAACTGACTAACAAATGGGTGCAACTACCAATAGAGTTCAGCATTGATCTGGAGCAACACATGACAACTTTGTCAGTCATTTCAAATTTTGTGCTTTTGATTGTGGAGAAGAAGCAAGACAAAGGCAGTACTTTTACTGACAGAACCATTGCTTTTGGTTTTTGGGACAAGTTTCATGAAGTTATTACAATCAGAAGTTTTTTGGATTAAAAAGAAAATTTTACTCAGCTGAATATTGAATGTTTTTGTGCAGCATCAAAGCATCACCCAACATAAACACAACTCACCCAAGGTCAGACAACTTCATAAGCTTCCATGAGACTGTCTGAATTTTGCAATCCAAGTTGTTCTCAATTTTGGGTAGAACATTTATATTCTTACTTTCCCCTGGACACACCCCCAAAAAAAAACCAGCCCACCATGTTTAAAATGTGCCATCATCACATGCTTGAGATTCAATTTGGCTTTTGTGGCATGAGGGGTGCATCAAGTAAGCTCAATTTTTTATGAACAATGTTTATGGACATACACAAAAGTGCAACGAATTGCAAATTAAAAAAAAATACAAGAGGATAGAAATGGTGTAAGAGAAGAATTTTCATTAGGCACTTTGGATCACTGAAATATCTGCTGAATGCAGAGGGCTTGACATCTTTCAAATAACGTCTAAAACCATGATCCTTATAAGCCTTTCCCTCCCTGTAGTTCTCGAGCACACCAGCTGCTCTGTCATCCTTGTTGATTCTGAAGTGCAGGCACACACACACACACACACACACACACACAATTCCATTCTTGTTACAATATGTTGTGTTTTTAATTTCGTGATTCAAGCTCAGGGAATAATTAGACATTCTTATTTAAGAGGTTCTAAACTGTCACTTTGTCAAAGGTTTAGTAAGCATTTCTTCAATAGAGGTAAAACCCAATCTCAAATTAAGGAGCTTCAATGTGGCCTCTCTCCCTTCAAGGTTTAGGGTGGGTTGTGTTTTAAATAGAAGAAAAATTACAAATCAAATGGTCTTGATGTGTGTTAGAATGCCATAATAGTAGAAGTGGGTTTCCATTCAACTGTCTATCATAATATGGGTATACACACACAAGCTCCAACCAATTGATCAGGTGAAGATCATGTTGGACTGTGATGTTTTTAGTAGGGTTTTATGAGCAACAACATCAAGACTGTTCAAGGCAATTTTGTAGGTCTTACAAAATAGGGAGTTCATAACATGCATGTAGGCATCTGAGAGAACGTCAATGTATGTAAGTCTGACCAAGAAATTAGTTGTTACTCATGTGTAAGTAATGAAAAACACAAGGATAACAATTGCAAATTTGCTAGTGAGTAATGAGTCAAAACAAGTAATTGGAATGTCAACCTAATATCTGGATTGATGCTCAGATTTCGACCCATTGAAAAAATGCATAAGCTCAAGGCTGTTCCAAGCACAGCTACAACAGGGTATACCTGCAACTCCCCCATCCTCATCATGGGTTTAATATATATATATATATATATAAGATAAAAGTTTCTCCACCCACAAAAGCCCCATGGCATGTTTGTATCTAGAACTTGCATTAATTCATCAATCAACCAATGAACAATTTGATTGTCATAACAATTGATTCAATGCTTCAATCAATTCAAAACATGATACACCTTCAACAAGGTACCTATTTTACCTCTGGAACAATCCAACGTTGTGCCCAAGTAAGAGGCTTGCCCATGATCAAGGAGCTGTGAGCACAAGGTTAAGACTCGCAATAAGGAGGAGGAGGAAGAAGAGGAAGAGGCAACTTCAACAAAGGCTAAAGCTTTTTTGCTTTTGTATTTTGTAGCACCACCAAGGATGACATCCTTCAAAGGGCAAATTGGCAATGCGAAGAGGCACATGATGTTGGGCTTTTGATGCTTCCTAGTGACCATTCAACTTGCATTAAACCTCAAACACAAAACAAAACACCTAATTTTGCAACATAGAATATTTAGATCAAAACTCAGTTTCATGCTACTTGAAGCTTGAACTTCATCCAAATTATATGGATTTCACTCCTTTCATATATTGTTCAATGTAACTTAGATGGGTTGCTTGATGTGTTGTTGGGCCTTATATCATACTATTTGTCACCCATGTTTAGCACAAAAATGTCAAAATAATCTGATGTTGAAAACAATCAATGTTTTACTTGAATGTTTAATTCATGTTCAAAATTCTTTGATGAACTTTAGCAATTTCCATTGTTGTTTAAATGTTCAATTTGTCACCCATTTTGCTTGAATGCTCAATGATTCATATTCAAATATTTTGATCAATGATCTTAATATCCCAATATTTTTAATCAAATGTTGTAATAATTTATCTCCAAATCCTTCAATTGTTGAATCATGTCCTTAATACTTCACTTGAGTTTTGTGAATGCGAGGCCAATAATCTTGCTGTCTCTAGGGAGGTGGAGGGGATTGCTTCAAAACTTTCAATGTTAGATTCATTCAATCAGCTCAACAATTCACTTTGAATCCAAATTATGATCAAATTTCCAAAGCTAATGATGCTCCACCTTTGACAATAATTGAATTGGATAGCTGTGTACTAACTAACCAAATTTGTTTCCCCCCCACCCTTTGCCCATTCCCTCATCCACATTGTTGCCCAACCCAATGGGATAATTTCACTGCCTTAAAGCCCTGCCATTATTCTTCCAAAAGCATAGCAACCATAAGTGGACAATGTTGGATAGGGTTTAGCTGCCTTTTAGATCCTTTTGTTTTTGAAAACCCTAAATTTTCCCATTCAAGCTACTTCTCAAGGTTTTCTTTTGGAAACAATTATGAGTGTGCAAATGGTCATGAATTCAGCAAGAAACCAGACCCCAATTGCCACATTTTTTCCATATTCAAAACTCTTTGAAACCAATCTTGTAGGTCAGAAAGTGTTGCCACAACCTAATTCTTGCATCAATTTTTATTTGCTCATCTTTTTGTGCATAATATGAATCCTATGGGTGTATCAAATTATGCAAGTAATGTGATTGTCTCATCAATTACAAACTATTTTTTTGTAAATATAAATTGACATTGCACAACATAAGTGCTCAAGTGAGAATTTACAAATTTAAATCAATGTCATTTGAAGACAAAGTTTTCTCCATTTTCTACATTGGTTTAAAATTCTGAGCTCATCAAAGTTACACGCAATGTAACAACCTCAAACACTTTTTGGCTTTGTCAAATTAGGGTGCTTGCCTACCACAATCTCCTACTCTTGAGATGGGAGGACAATTTCTTGTAAGGTCCTATGGGAATGGGAATTATGGTGTAAGATGCCTAAGTGGAGGGAAAGAAATGCTACAAACTTTCTGGTTTCCTACTTAAACATCCTAGGGAATATGCAACAAAATATTCCCATTTCAATTTTTTTGTGCCCAAAAAAATGTCTTTATTTCAATTTGAAATGCTACTACTTATACCAAGGATTTGTCTAGGAAGAAGACCAATAGTAGGAAATGTATATCATACATACAATTGATGTTTGACACAAAATAATTTGCAAAAGGTATAGCTAGAAAAATAAAATAAAGTAAAATTATTAGTGTAGTAATACACAAGGGTGACTTTAGCACATGTCTACCACATAATTAATTAAAATTTAATATTCCATTTCAAAAAAATCAACTATTCCAAAATATATATTTATAACCTTCACACAATTTTTTTCAAAAAAATTAAAATTTTTAGTATTTCTCAAAACAATATAATTTGTGCTGAAGCCACCAAGATATTACAATATTTACCAAAGTTGTTGAGAATTGAATTCTCAACTTTACACCATTTATTGTCTAAACAATTGGGTTATTATTATAAATACACAACACAATGTGTACTTTGTATAGTTATTGCTCAATTGTTGAAATTATGGATAACTAAATTTGAAAGTGCCAAACCTCATTTCATAAGATAAATAAAATATTTGACAAAGAGATGTCAATTATCAATCATAGTAGGTATGATATTCATGCTCATTCCACATTGTGATGGCCATTGAAACTTTTTCAAATCCACTTCATTTGTTAAAACATAAACAATTCTTGATTTAAATGCTATTTACAAGGTTTGCTATTGTTGCTTATTGCTAAAGCATTTAAGTTCAAATCTTCTTGATTTAAATGCTATTTACAAGGTTTGCTATTGTTGCTTATTGCTAAAGCATTGAAGTTCAAATCTTCTTCATTGAGAACATAAGAAAATTAAGAAGACCCACAATCAATCAAATGATGTCGATGATAATAAAAACCTTAAAACATTAAAACCATGCAATTTTAATCATATTCCTTGACAAATCGATATACCTTGATAATAACCAATGAGCAAAGAAGATAGACAAACACTTATTGAAGTGAAGATATTTCTTTAACATTTAAGGCTATTATTAACATGTTGTGATGTTTTTTTTCACATCATATGTTTGTCAAATGAATTGAAAGGAATAAGGAGTCACGACTTGTGAATGAAATGTTGCTTTGTAGCATGCACACTAGTTAAGAGAATTCAGGGAGGACTTCAAGAAGGAAGAAATCTGTTGTACAATGGGATTCTTTCTAATTGCAAGTTCACTTTGGATTCTTGAGAAGTATGTAATTCTTGGGATGCTCATATATAGTAGAGTCACATTGGATGCTGTTGGTAGTTTCCTACTGAGAGAGACTGTTGTTGGAATGTTGTACACAGTGTTTGGGCACCAACCAACAGATTGTCCAGTTTTTTGCGAGGCAATGACAAGCTGCTTTGGAAGAATCAGACACCATCCCAGACTGGTGTGAGTCCAGACTCCAGTCTCTCATGAGGTGGAGTGGCTTGCCAGCTAGGGAGGTCTCTTCTCTTGATAATGCAGGTTCTGTGGAGTCAGAAAACTTGATCTTTTGTGTATAGTAAAGTGCTGGATTAGGTTCCTCACATGTGGGGCTTTGCCCAACCCTGGAAAGCAGGAGGTGGATGTTGTCATGAACTTAAACATTCACAGATCACAAGGTGGAGAGGACGAGGGTTCTTATGTGGACTATTTAAAGAGTGGGTGAGAACTTATACAATAATTCCCTTCCAATTTTAAATAGTACACAAGAGAACACTCTAATTTTTAGGAGGGATATGTAATAAGCTTTTTGGTAAACATATGGGAACTCTTGAGATGTTTTCACAAATGATGCTTTTGACATCAATCATGCACAGAAAATTGGAAATCGACTGCGATGGAAATGACCCTGAGTGCCCACTCTGAACTAATCACGCCTCATGGTCCTCATGGTCAACTTTTACTCCTTCACTGTTGGGAGTCATGATTGCATGAGCACCCTTCTCTCCGATCCGGACATCGCTACAACTTTTTTTTGACAAGAAGCTTACTTTCGGTATTATAAGATAACTTACCGAATCCGGGCATCAGCTACGCGGTGATGGGCTCGACACATACGTCCTAGTTCTCTAGCACTTCTACGAGGTTTGATACACTTCCGCTCACCTCGTTGAGCCATCTATCCCGCCAATTAACGCATATTGCTTCTGGTAGCAATAACAAGTGAACCGAACTTGACTCAGCAGATATCTGTTAGAGTCTCAGCAGAAAAACTCTAACGGTCGAGGCTGTTAGAGTCTGCTAAGAACTCAGTTAGTGTCTTCCATGATACCTTGCACCCAGAACTTTCGCCTGGAGTACATTATTGTCACTCCATGCTTTTAAGTTTGTTCACATTTTCTCGCATCGTTCCCCGCTCTCAAAGGCTTTTTCAAGGTTCCAATTTCGTACAAGGTCATGCATGCGAGTGCTCTAGACTTGAAACTTACCTATGAATTTCTTGGCCTTTAGATCAGAATGGAATCTGGATGCAAGTGGTCCTTTTTCCATGGCGCATGTGATGTTTCAGCCAGGAAAAAAAAGTGAAGCGGCTAGTTAGGCTCTTCCGCCGTACTTGCGCCATCGAATCTGTCTTTTGGAAAACTCCATGTCGACTTTTCCTCCCGTCGTTACCGAATCTCGTACAATGCTCAAGCATAAACCGTATTGGCAAAGAAAATTCAAGCGATTTGGCGTCTTCGTTCACCCGTATGTTACCCCACCTCAGGACTTCCCTCCTGCATAGATACATTATTGGACGCAACAGAACTCCATGCTTTGCCAACAATATCAGTGCTATCCAGTCTTCACCCATATCCTCAGGCCTGGAGTAGTGAATTTGAATTCAATGTATTTGAATTAAATTTAAGAATTTGAATTCAATTCAACCCAAGTTGTGTGTAATGTCGTTCAATATTTTCATTCAAATGGAACTTTAATTTCCACAAAAAATCAATTCATTTTGTCCAATCATACGTTGATCATCATTGATAGTTTGCAGCACTGGGCTCAGTGCACTGAGCACCATGCACTGAGCCCAAGTCAAATGCTTACGTAGTATGGGCTGCCATGCTTACCGCTCGTGCGGAATATCAGTGAAGGTGATTATTGTCAATTACAGGATACTATCACTGAACCCATCTTTGTTTTCAAATTAATCATTTTGACAGATCCGAGCTCATTTGGTTGTGTCAATTATTTGATAATTCTACTACCTTAAGAATCTCTCATGAAGTGAAGATCTGTCAATTACATCATACTGTCATTGTCAATGTCTCTTATTTTGTTAATCAATTGAACAGATCAAGGCTTGTTATTTGGTTCCGTCTTTGATAATTCTACTACCTTAGCAATCTGTCATAAAGTGAAATCTTGATTCATTGATCAGAATTTCTGGCCCAAGCAACCAATGCTCTTGAACGTCAAGAAAGAGCTTGGTAACATATGCATAGACCTTAATTGGTACTTTGGTACTTCCCTGTGCTAATTTGTCAGACTTTTGCCCTTTAATCAGTATTGGTTGCATCATGCAAGATGGTCCTTGATATGTAGATGGTGGACACAGTGTCAGCATGGAAAGGTGAGGCTCGCGAGAGTTTGCCGCGATTCCAGCTCAGAAGTTCCGCCCCCTCATTACCTGCTCTGAAACACGGTCCCGATATTCCAGTTAATTTGTGCAATAGAGAGTCGTGCATGCGCACGTGCTAGACCTGCAACTACTGTAATAACTACTACTCACTTCCCACTAGTGTTTTGGTGGGTGCTTGGTGTAGGGCAATGCAGAGCAGGGTGTTCCCAAAATAAATCTCCCTTTAGGTGGAGCTGAGGGGGGCTTATTTTGGGAGCTCCTTGCACCAATGGTGTTACCCAGCGTAAAGTATTGCAGCACAAAAAAAATTATTTTCAAATTTTCCTCATGATACACAATGAGTATTTGGTGGGTACCCATAAGGTATCACTAGAAAAAGTAAAGAAAAAAGGAGAAACAACGTGGAGCATCTCATTTTTTGAAATGCCCCACAAATTTGCATGCTTTTGTAACATGACCTGCAAATAGATAGTTAAAATTTTCTGCCCGGGGTGTTGGGTTTTAGACTAGCCCATTTTTGTCAAGCCTTGCCATCTACCATCCAGCTTGGTGCAGGGAATTTTTGTTTCTTTCCCTCCTCCACTTTCACCCAATGTAGTCTCCATGTGTTAACCATTTGCAACCACTTGGTGTGGTTGTGGGCATCATTACACCAAACCCATTGTTGTTCCCTTAGTATCACAATTAGCTGTGATGTGTTGGTGAGTTTAACATCAATTTCCATGTGGCACACTAAACTGCTAGTTTATTTGAAACACCCACTAATGAATGAATCAGCAAAAATCTAATGATCAAGTGTTCACATGTCATTTCAATTTTTTCCCACCACATCTCCATGGACTGAAACTGGCCCTTCCACTTCTAATTTCTTTAAACACTTGGTAACCTAAGAAAAGGCCATCACTAGGAGCCCATTTGAATTAACAAATATTGGGCGCTAACCAAACCTGGTGAGTTGGGGGACCACCAACCAGCCCAACCCATCATACCCGCCAGAAAGTAGTTGGTGGGTGAGGCTACTCCGGAAATGGGAACCCCACCCAGCCTCTGTTTTCCAGAAAATAGTGGGTGGGTGGGCGAGATGGAAACTAAGCCTTAGCACACGAGACTTGGTGGATTGGTGGAAGAAGATGTCAACTTGCCAATTTGGAAAAGTAGAATTTGGCTAAAATCCAAAGTCAACTTGGTAATTAAGCTGAGAAAAATTTATTCCATAAAGATGCCAGATCCACAAACATGGGTTGTTTGTGTAAGGTTGTCTTGAAACTTTACAAATTCAAAGAATTTCTCAAAATTGTTGGAAAATTTCAAGTTTTCATAAAAAATTTACCGCATACAAATGGGGCATAATATGCATGATATATTTTTTAAAATTGTAGCTTATAATAATGAAAAACTATAAATATTATAAAAAAAAGTTTGATGATTATTTGAAATTGTGATCTCAATTTTCAAAATGAAACGTTGAATTTGCAAGGAATTTTCACATTTTAAAAAATTCATATTTACTTGACAATGATTTTAAGAAAACATGTGATATATTGGGATAACTATAAGCATTTTTCATAACAAATTGTAAGAAATTCATTTATATGAAAAAAATATTTTTGAGAAAAACAAAGCCATTGACTTATTGTATCTTGTTCGAACTCATGGTTCAAGTTGAAAACATTATGAAAGACTAACTTGTAGTTTGTTTGACAAAAATGGATAAGGAAAGTAACCTAAATTTATCTATGGTGTCATTTTAATTTTACACCCTTCTGCTAGTAAGATCGTGCACAAGGCCTTTCATGAACAATAGTTATTGTGCAACATTCATGTTGGCCACCTTCCTATTCTACCGCAACTCTATTTGACTAAATTGAATATGAACACTCTTCCATCACAACATATAAAAAGTATTCAAACTATGACAACAAAAATAACAAGATTGTAAAGCCATCAACAATAAAGATAATCCTTTGGAATTAGGCAAAACCAATGGTAGCTGACCAAAATTAGGCATGGTTTACTCAACTAGGATTGGAAAACAAAAACTTGTGGGACCATTCTTGCATGTGAAAATACAAGGAAGATAAGACACAATTGTTCTACAACAAAAGAAAAAAGAAAAAGAAAAATCAAGCATCCAATGAAATAAAAAAAGAATCAAACTTTTAATGAGATTTTTTTGTACATGAAAGAAGGCGAAAATATTTATGAACCAAATTTTTAAAAATTATTCATACACAAAGAAGAAGGTATATCTTCCTCCACAAGTTATGCATTAAAAAAATAATTTGCTTGCTAAAAGATTTATATAGATTGTCATTGTCATATGCTTTGATATTGCAACCATAAATGTGAGAATCACCCAATACTATGCATATGTAGTTTATTGAAATCCCATTTGCCACCCAAAAAAGTGAACATAGATACAAGGAATGGAGGGGGAGGGGCTTGGAACAACTAATAACCACATGAAAAAAAAGAAAATAAACATCTTTAAATGGTAGTTAAGGCATTTTTTAGAAGGGAAACCTTCCTTATAAACACTTTATGCATTTAAGAACTAATTTGGTTAATGATTCATACAGACCTTTGATATATCATGCTATGACACTTGCACAATGCAGAAAGTGAAAATCACTCAATATTATGTTTACTTTACTTCTTGATTCCCATTTGCCATGTACCAACGAAGAGCCACACAATTCTTTTAAAAACTAAAATTTTCTTTTATAATGGGTCTAGGCCTTTTTCCATTCTATTGTGACCTTATCACATGTTCAGAATAATTTGAAGTCATTATACTATGCTTTGATAGACTTTGCATGATGTAATAAGTGGGAATCACCACACATTATGCATAGTTTGAAGTGCGTTTCCATGTTTGGTGTTGCTGGCCCACATCCAAATGTAATAAATTTTATCAAAATGTGGTAAGGCGTTTCTATGCACTGGTGCCAAGTTGTTTATCCAACCCAACATGCCCAAGAACCAACACCTAAGGCAATTACAAGTGTAAAAAGTCTTGTGACTAGACAAGAAGGCAACTGGATAATTTTATCATGTGAACATAGCAAGTTTTTCGGGTTTTTGTTTTGAATGGTCGTCAACTTTCTACATCCTAACGGCAAAAATTATTCTATCACTATTTGTTAATGGCAACAATGACTCTTTCAAGGAGACTTGCAAGCATGGGTAGGAAGCTTTGTTTATTTGTGTATTATGTGGAATTGATCGACAACAAACAATGGATGGCTGAGGAAGCTATGGCATTGAATGGAGCCATGGAGAGTAGGATGGTGGAAAGCAACATAAGAAGGAGAATTTGAGAGTAATGCAAGCAAGTCTTTTTCTTTCTTCATCAGCTTCAGGTGATGGTAGGTTGGGCTTATTGAGATTGGTAGTTGCTAATCTGACTTCTGTTGCACCGGTGATTACACTATGGCAAGCAATATGTTCTTGTTAGTAATACATTTTATAAGGGGTTGATGCAGAGGATTATGATGAACAAAAGGAAGTCTAAGCTATAGAAATAAGGGCATGTAGAAGGATAAATATGCATTTTGAATGGGGACCTTGATTGAACCTTTCTTTAATCCATATAGTAGGGTAGGTATATGAGTGAATGCTAGAAGCCTTAGTGAGGTGTCCTTGGGTTGGGCAGAATGAGAAAAAAGAACAATAGAAGTGGGAAGTTAATAAAAATTTATCCGTAGCCAATATTTGCATAAAAATTTGTCCTTCCTGAATGGTTTTAAATCAACTTAGTTTACGTCACTCATACTTTAGTCAGCCATGGAGATCAAGATGTTTTTGAGATTAAATTTTATCAAATAAAGAACTTAATTGTTCTTCTGCGTTTGTTGGAGAAAGGTTAGTAACTCATATGGACTAACTGAACACTAAGGGTTCTAACTTCAAGTTATACCTTAATAGATTTTAAATATATAACATATGGATTTGTACCTAGTAGCAAATTATTTGCTGCCACTATAACAAGTTGGTGAGAAATCACCAAGTATGTGCCAGTTGACAATTCACACATAGAATATTAAATTTTATTCTAGCAGATCAGTAGCATCAAGGGAAATTCCGATAGCACCAAGTTTGCTATTTCAAAAATGTAAATTGTTGGAATTGATTCTTAGGATTTATATTTCTACTATGAGTCTTTTGTGCCCAAGAGGTATTATTTATACTCCCCTTCTTTTGGTATTAGAGCAAGTCAAGTTTGTGACATTCTTTAAACTCATATGCAGTTGGATTATGACAGCAAATAGGATAGTATGTCATCATCTAATGCAGATGAGATTGGGATAAATGATGTTACACAAGAAATTCATGAGCAACAATTAGTTGTCAAGTTTGATTATCTAGGAAGGCAAGATGGACCTCAAATAGGAGCCTTAATTCTACGTTTGTTGGGATTTGGTGTAGTGATACTTGTGGGTATAAATCCTGATGAAGCTTAGATTAGGGATGTTATAGTAGAAATAACTCATAATGGTTTCTACACACGCACTCAGGTTTGGGTAAAGATAAAAAATGGAACAAGGGGATGGGAATCAACCTCAAAACTACAGAAGCAATATCATTACACCTCATACCTTGCGTAAAATCTCATTTTCAATTCCTAAAAAGTAGAATAATACACATAGAATATGAGACATTTGGATTCCCTAGCTTTTTATTTCACCTAACCACTTTGTTAAATTCTACAGACCTGGTGTAAAAGATTTGTTTCAGATTGGACATCATGTTCTTAGGGTGGAGCACATTGGATCTAGATCTCACATCATAAGTTGGAGAATATGGCGGGATTCAGAGCAAAGGTGGCAATATCAACTAAAGTCCACAAATGAGCAAAATTTTTCCATTCTACCATCTGATATCATGCCTTTAAGACTAGTAGAAGAAGGAGATTAGTTTGAATTTTTGGGCTAATACTTAAATGGTAAATAGCAATTTCTGAAGATGAAGGTTATCACATGAAATTCAGTTTGGCATCTTCAAATTTGATGAAGAGGGATTTTCATGGGAGCCCCAAGCAGGCTCAATGATCATGAAAACTTTAAGGTTTTCATCTCTAAAAATGATTGACACCTCTAAAATAGAAGTAAGGAGGTTGGCATCAAGATTATCCATGATAGTTTCTTTTCTAAAATAGCAATGTGGTTGAAGGCCATGGCAAGGTCTCATAGATGGGAGTGGGTTCTCATATAATCCAATGAGTACCATTTCTATTTCAACAGTCCTAGGCCCTTTAATTCAACTAAAGTGTAGGAGGATAAAAAGGGGATGAGGAATGTCTATTTCTCGAATTGAAGGTATTTTAATACATGTAGACACGGATTTGAAAGGATGTTGTGTTGCAGCTTTATTGTCTTGAATTTGTCAGGCTAGGTTGGAAATATTCAAAGGACATAGACATTAGTTATAGCATCAAGGTAGGTTACAACAGAATGTGGGCAGATGTTTATTAGGAAAAAATGGAACATTGGATGTGCAACATATGATTTTGCAATTCTAGATTAAAGTTAGAAGTTGCAAAATGACTAACCCACAGGGTATGGATGAATTATTTTGGGGACAAGACCATGAGGATGTTAATGACTGGGCAAAAAGGCTCACAATGGCTGCAAAAGTGTGAGATTTGAATGTAAACAAACTCTTCAAAATTGCAAAACTAAATTTAAGAGGGTGAGCTAAGGAATGGTTCAAGAGGTTGCACCTAGCACCAACTAATTGGACTGAACTATAGACTTTAATAATAAAAACATATGAGGATGTTGATGCTGATGACATCAAAATGAAACTTGATGCCATCAAACAAGAGCCCAAGGAAAGGGTTAAAAAATATTTTGAATGTCTTGATAAGCTATTTCAGAGAGGCGGGATACATGATGTTAAGCAAAGAAGAAGATTTCTAGCCAAGTTGAGGCTAGAAATTAGGAAGTTGTGTGTGGTAAGGACTTTTACAAATATTGAAGAATTAATAGGAGTTGTAACAAAACTAGAAAGGGTGTTGGGAAAGCTTGGAAAAACACCATATGAACCTCTAAAGGAGGAACAAAAAGAAGGAGTTTCAAAGACCATGATGGAAAAATGGGTCACTACTTTGTACAACACACTCATCAATTTTTTTTAGGGGGAATGTGCCCAATCCGGATGCACCATCTTCCTCCATTATGTTCAGAGTATGCCAGATATGCAAAGGAGGAGACCATTTAGCCACCACGTGTTTGAGATTAAATGAGCCACGACCAAAATGTGCCAAGTGTGGCATGTTTCATAAGATAGAAAATTGTGGGATAAAATGTTCTTTCTATTCAGGGTTTTCAAAAGATAGGTGTTGGAAGAAACCTAAGGATGGGAAGTCCCACTTTGGAACAACAAAGTTTTTGGAGGTATTATTGAATGATGAAGAAGCAACCATGCAACAACTTAACAAGCTATGCGGAAAGGAAAATGTCTTTTCTTACACTCAAGTTCCTAGAAGAAGGATGCATGTTGAGGTGGCACTAAGTGGAACTGTGCAAACTCTTGAAATTGCAAGAAAGGGGACAAGAATAAATAAGGAGACCTCGGTCAGGTTTAAGATTCTTTTCCACTTCATTAAAGGGAAGATTTCCCTTTCACATATGGAAACAATTCTTATGATCCTAGGAGAACTTGAACACCTTGAAAGTCTAGTAAAATTGGCTAGACACAAAAAAGATTCAGAAACATCGGACAACCAAGTATCTATGGTTTAAACATCTCCAACAATCAGAAAGATTTATATCAACAAGACACATCATAGCAAGACTCTCCATTTGCTTGTAGAAATAAACAAATATGTGGTTGAGGGACTAGTAGATACTAGAGCATCCATGTTTGTTATGGCTACTGCTGTAGTTATAAAATTGGGCATAATGCATTTGGTCATTAGATCTGAGACCTACAAAACTACGTCTAGAGTTGTTACACAAGCCATGGGGAGAATTGACGAAGTACCTATCAAAGTTAGAGGTGTACAATGTACCATAACCTTTATGGTGGTAGACACTAACAACTATGACATACTGCTTGGATTAGATTTTTTGATAAAATTTGGTGTAATCATGGATGTGGAACGAGGTTTAATCTAAGTGAGGCATGGTCTAGGAGCTAATGTGGAGGTATTACCATTAATTATGGTGAATATGCTATAGAATATGAACTTAGAAGCTATGATGCGTGATGTCATTTTTGCCTTGGAGAACACAGATCATTGATAATTTTAATCCAACCATCAAATTCCATATCAGTATAATTCCATCATACCCAAAGGAATGGATGTCCTTGTTTCAGATTGGAACACTAATACAGATAATAATGAACATGATGATGAAGGGTTTCACCAAGTTGAACAGATTGGTGATGAAAGTGAGTTTTGGGGTATTGAGTTTGAAGATATGGTGCTATCAGAAAGACCACATCAGATTCTACAACTAATACTACAAGAATAGGTTGATGGGTTTATGGAAGAAGAAATAATAGATGCAAATGACTATGTTGATTGGCTTAAGTGGGTTTCTAATACAAAAAGAAGAAAATAGACCATGTTTGAATCTACAAATTTTGAAGAAATTCCAGTACTATTACAAATTCATGAAACAGAAGGTGGTGATGTCCACAACAATTCCAGCAACAAGTTGACAACATCTGACAATGATGAAGTAAGCACAAGATGGAAATAAATATGTCAGAAATCCGGGTTGATCCTAACTTTGATAAGGAGAAGAAACAACAACTCTGGAAAGTGCTGGAGTGTTACCAAGATGTTTTTGCTTAAAACAAAGGTGAACTTGGCTGCTGCACCATTGGAGAGCATGTTGTGGATACATAGGGGTTCCCACCTTATAAGGTAACTTGTCCTACTGGGAGGAGGCAAAAGTAAAGAAACAAATTGATATTTTGGTGGATTTGGGCAAGATGAAACCCAACTCTGAGTACACATGTTGCATCACTTTGCTAATCAAAAAGGATGAAAGTAGGCGATTCTATGGAGATTATTGACCATTCAACATGCAGACCCACTAGGACTCATTTCCAATGCCACTTGTTGACAATGTGATCACCCAGCTAGGAAAATTCGCTTAGTTCATTCCATTGGATTTGTAGTCTGGTTTTTGGTAGATTCGGATGGCACTTGAAAATATGAAGAAGACAACATTAATCATTAAGATTAGATTCTATGACTGGACAGTCATGCCGTTTGGTCTTAAAAATGCAACTAGCACGTTTACCAGGACAATGTCAAAAACATTTAAGGAGTTGAGGGATAAATTCTTTAAAGTATTTGTTGATTATCTCAATGTGCACAGTGAGAATTGGCAGGAACATCTTCAACATTTGGATGTTGTGTTTCTCAAACTCAGGGAGGTGAACCTAAAGTTAAACCCAAGTAAATGTTGTTTTGCTACAAAAAGTATCACCTTTTTGGGCCATGTGGTTAGTGACGAAGGCACCAAACTAGAATTTAATAAAATTGATGTAGTTCTGCATTTCCCATAACCAAAGACAATTACCAACATTATGTTTTTTCTAGGCCTAATTGGGTATTACCGGAATTATGTTCAAGGTTATTCACGATTGGCTACTCCGTTGTTTGAGTTGACAAAAAAGGAGGTTGACTTTGTATGGGATTTGGGATGTCAACAAGCGTTTGAAGCTTAAAAAAAACACTTAGTGATGCGCGTGTGCTTATACGGCCTGATTTCAAGAAATGGTTTTGCCTTGATGTTGATTGGTCACCAAAAGGTGTTAGAACCATCTTGTCACAACGAGAGAGCAAGCTTGAAAAGGTGGGGGCTTATGCCAACAAAAGCTTGACGATAGCACAAAGGAAGTTCCACCCCATGGAAGGGGAATGTTATGCACTGATCTTGGGCATTATGAATTTCAAATAATACCTGCATAGGAACCATTTTATTCTAAGAACAGATCACAAATCACTTGAATGTTTAATGACAGTATCAAATGCGCATGGCAATAGAGGTAGGTGGATTGATATGCTACATGATTTCAGTTTCAAAATACTACACCAACCAAGATTCAAAATATGAATGTTGATGCCTTGAGCAAAAATTTAGTGGGTCCAGCCACGAATGTCGATGACTTCACTGAGGAAATGTAGGACATTGGGAGTATACAAGCTGACATGCCTAGGGCAGAAGATAAGATCTTTTCTATTCAAACTGGCAAGGGTTCAAAGTGGTTCAATTTTAGGAGATAGGTAAAAAGGTTTTCACAACATCATGAATGTTGTTTTGGCATCAACCACTAGTGTTATTCAAGGAATCATCAACTCTATATGCTTGATGTTGTACCGAAGGTAAATCAACATAAGAAGCTTGCTTCGCATGTAGAGGAGATTGAAGCAGCAAACACTAAAGGAGGTGAGGTTCTGAATAATACTAATGGGAAACGAGCATTAAAAAAAAAGTTACTTCAATACTATTACAAACAAGAACAATTGGAGCTGGTGTTGGCAATTTAATAATTATTTGAATTTTATGAACATAACTTGGTTGACACAAACTCTGATGAAGACGAAAAATGTTGGATGGACACCAAGGACATTGACATCTGGAAGGACGTAACTTGCATGAAATTGTTGCAAGAAGGCATATTGTCGAACATAGTTGATCTTGAGGAGAGCAAAAGAGTAAGAAAAAGAATAATAAATTATCATTGGTAGGATCAAAAGGTTTTACTTCCAGGGGTTGTTCGTGCTTAAACTAGAGAAAAGAATGGTGCTAATAATCTAAATGCATGAAGATTTGGGGTATTTTGGAAAGTAAAGGACATTGGCTGAAATTTGCAAGAGATACTTTTGGCATAATAGGACAGAGGATGTAAAAATAGTTGTGAAAATGTGCTAGCAATGCCAAATGGTGAGAAAGGTGGACAACATTCACTTTGAGGATGAAGAGTTGAAGATTATACATGTTTGTGAACTATTTTATAAGGTTGTTATGGATACTGTAGGACCATTACCTGAAACCAAGTTTAAAAACAAATATATTCTAGCTGCCATCGATCATTATTCAAAATGGTGCGAAGCAAAAGTTATTGCTAACCATGGTGCTAAGACAATAGCCAAATTTTTGGAGGATGATGTAACACGAGTAGAAAAACCCCATTTTTTTACTTGTCTTAGGTGACTAAAAGTGTCTTTTGAGACTATTTTTGATATAGTCGCAAAAGACACTTTTAATCACCTAAGACAAGTCAAAAAATGGGGTTTTTCTACTAGTGTTATATGTAGATACAGAGCTCCCAAGTTTGTGCTGACTGATAATGGAGGGGAGTGGGCAATAGAATTTGATGTCATGTGTAGGGACTATGGTATCAACACACGACACCCAATGGCCATAGTGTAATTGAACGGTTAAACCATTTGATCAAAATTATTAAACATGGCATCATCATGCTCTACAACACTAAAAAATGTGGAATGTTGGGATGAACAACTGGCCAAAGTCATGTTTGGATATAGATGCGGAATTCAAGCTAGCATTAAGTTTTCTCCCTTCTTGATAATGACTAGGTGCACACCACGTCTTAAGGCTGACACAACCTACATTCTCGGACTGCTATGATTGATGACATTGTTGATGCAAAAACTACTATAAAGCAATTTTTTCAAAAGATGAAACTGATAGCAAACATCCATGAAAATGTTCTGCTCAATGTAAAACAAGCACAAAAGAAGCAAAAGAAGACCTATGCTACCAAAAAAGGGAAGCAAACCTTTGAAGGATTGGTTGTTGGACAAACAATGGTTAAAATGAAAAAGCCAAGGAAAAATAAAGCTTTAATTTCAAGTTGGGAACATCCATACCAGTTTGTTGGACATGTAAATGGGAATGGAAATTTTGATTTTGAAGAAGGCAACAAGGTATGCATCATTAAAGATGTTGATGGGCATCGGTGGGAAAGATCATGTAGGGATCTCCAAATTTATCATGTCCTACAAGATTGAAGAAGCTGAAGGACTCAACTTTTTAAAAAAAGGAGGGGTTACATATGTGACTAGACAGGAAGGCAATCGAATAATTTTTTCATGTGAACATAACAAGTTTTTAGGGTTTTGGTTTTTGTTTTGAGTGATTGTCAACTTTCTGCATGCTAACGACAGAAATTATTTTGTCACTGTTTATTAATGGCAACAATAACTATTTCAAGGAGACTTTCGAACATGGGTAGGAAACTTTGTTTATTTATGTATTATGTGGAACTGATTAACAACAAGCAATGGATGGTTGAAGAATCTACGACATTGAATGGAGCTATGGAAAGTAGGATGGTGCAAGGTAGCATAAGAAGGAAATTTGAGAGCAATGTAGGTAGGTCTTTTTCTTTCTTCATCAATTTCAGGTGATGGTAGGTTGGGCTTATTGAAATTGGTAGTTTCTATATTTGACTTCCGTGATGCCAGTGACTACACTATGGCAAGCAATATGTTCTTATTAGTAATAGATTTTATAAAGGGTTGATGCTGAGGATTGATGACGAATAGAAGGAAATCCAAGCTGTAGAAATAAGGGCATGTAGAAGGATAAGTATGCATTTTGAATGGGGACCTTGGTTGAACCTGTCTTCAATCCATATAGTGAGGCAGGTATATGAATGAATGCTAGAAGCTTTAGTGGTGTGTCCTTGGGTTGGGTAGAATGAAATAAAAAAACAACAGAAATGGGAAGTTAATCAAAATTTATCCGTAGCCAATATTTGCACAAAAATTTGTCCTTCTTTAATGGTTTTAAGTGAACCTGGTATATGTCACTCATACTTTGGTTAGCCATGGATGTCAAGATGTTTTTGAGATTAAGTTTTATCAGATAAAGAACTTCATTGTTCTTTTGCATTTGTTGCATTTGTTGGAGAAGGGTTAGTAGCTCATATGGACTAACTGAACATTAAGGATTCGAACCTCAAGCTATACCTTAGTAGATTTTAGATATATAACGTATGGATTTGTACCTAACAACAAACTATCTGTTGCCACTATAAATAGTTGGTGAAAGATCACCAGGTATGTGCCAGTTGGCAATTCACACACAAAATATTGAATTTTGTTCTAATAGATTAGTAACATCAAGGGAAATTCTAATAACACCATGCTTGTAATTTCAAGAATGTAAGTTGTTGGAATTGATTCTTAAGATTTGTACTTCTACTATGAATCTCTTATGCCCAAGAAGTATTATTTATACTCCCCTTCTTTTGGTTATAGTCCATCCATGTGCCTATCGTACTCCAATTAAATGTTTCTTTCCAAACACTAAGGGTAAAGAGAGTGAGGAGACCAATAGTTGTAAGTTTCTTGAAAATTTTCAATTAAATTAGGGGGGGGGGAGGTTTGCTAGATGGGACACCAACCAAAATAGTGGGGAATCCATTAAAATAATGGGTGGGTGTGTCAAAATTTTGCATTAAACCTATGTGAGTGAAGATAATATAGATACTGGCCCATCAATTGTCATGGAATTGCACATACAAACAATTCAATTGTCAATTAAAGTGCATTTTTAATTTATAGATTTTTGTTGCAAGATTGCATTTTAGACAAGAGGATTAAAAACTAATAGTTTCAAAAGGATTTTTTCCATGAAATTTTGGACATACAAGTATACAAGTAATTAAGGAACAAAATCTTCTATGGTGATTCTTACAATTTGGTGGGATATTAATTATCCATTGATATGAAGGCTTATATTTTAGGCCTTACCACAATTTTGATAGAATTTATCAATGGATAATATAAAGCAAAATTGGATATCTATATTCCTAAAATGAACTATGAATATTATTGGGATTTTTACCGTTGTTCCAATGTAGGTGCCGGTTCACCCAAACCATGTTAAACAATGTCATGTGTAAAAAATTGTAAAACAACTAGAAGTGAAAGATTGAAAACCCAAAGTTCACTTAGAAATTACTAGAAAACACATGATCTCAAATAATTAGTCAGTTCCAAATTTCAAAAATTCTCTCATAATGGCTTGCCATTGAAAAATAATTACTAATTGCCAATAGTTATTAGCTAAAAATATTAGGCAAAAAAAAATAGTATTAAGACCTCAATCATGTGTGAAATACTTGGAATTGCTAATGATACTAATGATTTCATTTTAATTTTTTCATCACCAATACTAAACTAAAAATCCACGATTGCACCAATTAGGAAAAAAAATTCAAAGAATTGTAGCATATGTATATTTATGTAGTTACCAACAAAAATCGCATCCAAAATAATTTCAAAACAATCATAAACTCTCTAGTAAATGATGGGTTAATTTTGATTGTAAGATAAAATAGTCTCAAAAAATAATTTAATCTACACAAAGATGAACATGTAACATAGTTAGGTGATTATGAATGCAAAATGGATTTCATAGAAAAAACAACTAAAGAGTGACAATTGGTCTCCAACTATGTCACCTTCAAATTGATTCCTAGTTTAAAGCAAAATTGAATCCCAAATTTTACATGTGTGCAAAGTCTCTTCCCTTTGGATAGAAACAATAAAATCTAGCACAAAGTATTTAACCAACAGATTTTTAATGTGTCTATCCAAATATATGCTCAAAATTATTAAATATAAAGAAATAGTTAAATGTCACTGGTAATGTGCAAAGGTGGTCATAATGGGTCGGGATATGACTATGAGTGTTATTATGGTCTTGATGTTACTTGCCAAACTGTGGTTCAACTTCAATGAAAGTTTGAAGTGTAAGACTTAAAAATTGCCAAGTGGACATTTTAAAAAGATGTCCAAATTTGTAACTTGAATTTGAGAACTACTACCAAACCATAGCTAGTGAAGTTCAATGTCAATCTAGACCTTTGAACAACTATAGCGGTAGAATCTTTGCTCAAATAATACAAGGATGTCTTCGCATGGTCCATGGGATCTTAAAGGAATACCTCCCCACATTGTTTAACATTGAACAAAATTGGATACAATGATACTACCTTCTTGTCAGAACTGGTATCGAATGAATCCCAATTATGTAGTTGTGGCGAAACAAGATGTGGACATCTCTTAATTGCAAGTTTCATTGCTCTGGTAAAAAAAAAAATTTGGCTTTCGCCCATTGTGGTGGTCCCCAAGAAAAATGGTAAGCTAAACATTTGCATTGATTTTAGGAAACTAAATGCAACCATGAAAAAAGATTCATAGCCTCTATAGTTTATGAAGGAGGTCTTGGATATGGCAACTGGGCACAAAATCTACTCATTTTTGGATGGATTTTTCAGTGATCATCAGATCATTACAGCACCAAAGGATTGATACAAAACAACCTTCATCACTGAATGGGGTGCGTTCATATGTCTAGTCATGCCCTTTGGATTGAAGAACATGCCACCAACCTACCAATGAACTGTAAGTTTGGTTTCCAAGGAATATATTGGTGTGTTCATGAAGTTGTTTTTAGATGATTTCAGTGTCTTTAGTGATTTGAAAACACATATGGCTAAACTCCAATTATGTTTTGACAAATGTCGATAATTTGGTATTAGCCTCAACCAAGAAAAAATGTATGTTTTTGATGTTTTCCATTGTCATACTCGACTACATTGTGTCTAAGGAAGGGAGGCTACTAGATCTTTAGAAAATTGCAACCATAGTCAACATGTCGGAACCAAAAACCCCCAAAGATATTCAAGTTTTCAATGGCATGGCTTAGTTTTATCGTTGTTTCATCCAGAACTTTGCTTTCATCATGGCCTCGATTATGAAATTACTTCGAAAAACCAAAGTTTTTCAGTGGACTCCTAATTGTCAACAGGCGTAGGAGGCAATCAAGTAGTGGTATGTGGATGCACTAATCTTAATTGCACCAAGGTGGGATCTAGAGTTTCATGTCCACATCGACATGTCCAATTTAACAATTGACGCTATGTTGGCTCAAAAACCCAACTGGAAAATGTGACCAATCGATTGTGTACGCCTTTCAATTGCTGAACAATATAAAGAAAAACTACACCACAACCAAAAGGGAAGCTCTAATGATGGTGTACACTCTTCACAAATACCACCACTATTTACTTAGCAACAAGTTTGTTTCCTATGTAGACCATATGTTTTCTATGGCCCTCTTTTACTTGGTCACAAAATGGGGCATTGATTACATAGGCCCCATCAAATCGACAAGATGTTACATAGGTAACCTGTATGTTCTAGTGGCAGTTAATTATGTTACCAAGTGGGTGGAGGTGAAAACATTGTAGACCAACATAGCAACAATCATAGCACGGTTCCTTTACAAATTTATCTTGACACGATTCAACTGCCCACTCATACTAGAATAATCAAGGCATGCATTTTATCAATGACGCCATCCAAATCTTGACTACGCACTTCTTATTTAAACATACAAGTTCCACTACCTATTACCCATAGGGGAATGTCCAAGCCGAATCAACTAACAAAGTTAGCGGCCTATTACTAACCAAACTAGTGAATGAAAAGCGCAATGATTAGGACGAACATCTGCACACAATTTTATTTGTTTACCAAACAGCATTCAAGGTCACCATCAGGCATACCCCTTTCCAACTCATATATGGGCTTCACCCATTAATGCCCACATAATATCTCCTTCCTTCATAAAATAATCTAATGCATCACACTTCGATATTTGTTCTATCCAGCCGAATAACTAATTTAGAAAAGTTGGAAGAATCCCACTAGGTTGTTATTAAGACAACAACGAAATGACAATCCAACCTAGCAAAATGAGCACACCAACACTACAAATAGAAATTATTTGCCCTCAATGACCATGTCCTATGGTTTTCGAAGTCTAGAAAAATGCACCCTGGAAAATTCAAACGGTTGTGGTTTGAGCCATACCAAATTTAATATTGTCTCCCCAACGACATTGTTTTGTTGGTTGCGATAAACAAATTCAACCCACACCCCATCCTTGTAAATGTAAACAAGCTCAAGCCTTACCAACTCTCTGCAGTTTCTCGAGGATAGGAAACAAGGTTATAAAGGGGGAGAAATCCCGATCGATGAACAATCGGAATGGAACAAGGACAACCAGCCAAATGTAGAATCTGACATAATCGGAAGTAGAACGTCATGCATAATAGTTTTTCGACAATGAACTAAAAGTGAATAGTCATCCAGTTATAGCTCCACTAAAACAATTCTTCAACAATGAACCAGAATTTAATGAAGTTTAGGTTATTTAAAACATGGGTCATACAAATATGGTTTCATAAAAAAAAAAATTAATCCCAAAATCGAAAAGGAGTGAAGATCTAATTACTCCAAAAATGAATATTACAAATCTGGTTACATCTTTCATGTACCTAAAATTAGAAGTGACAAATCCTTCACTTGAAAAAATATACAAACAAATCATAAATGGGACAGAGAATAGTGAAACATGGTGGGGGAAAAACCAGGCTAGGTGCCATGTGGTACAAGTAGTGTACCTAGAAATGTTGGAAAAAACCATGGAAAGATTGGGAATTGAAGAAGAAAAATTGCACATTGGAACCATGTACTCCAAAGTTGATGAATTAGACAACACTAAATTTGATAAAATGGGTGTCAACAACAAAGAAATGGTTACCAATAACCATAATCAAAAATTGGTTCCAAAGATCCGAGGTCAAAGAATTGACTACGAAAATGGCATTAATAAACATCAATTTTTAAAATGGTGTAACCCAAAAATGGTTACAAAAGAAGGGTTATCAAAAGCCATTATGAAAAAACAATTACAAAGAATAATCGCTACAATTGAAAGGGGTGTAATCATTTCTAATAGTTACCTAAAAATAGTCGAAATCATTGCCAACGGTCTCCAAACCATTACCAAAAGGTCATCAACTCTCAAAGTGTTTTCCTATTTAAATACTTCCACTATTCATGTACCTCCTACCGAATTTTTATCTCATTATGTTATTAGTATTGTTAGGTGTTCATTTCCTTTTCTATTGTGGCCCTTGTCATATTCATTACTTTTCATATCTGGTCCAATGTTGCTTTGATTTTCGATTATTATGAGAGGAAGTGTGAGTAAAGAAAAGGCAAAAAAGATTTTGAGAGGCCAATCATCAAAAGAGGTAGAACCAGATTCCAAATGAAAGATAACCCTAGACAAGGCAAACCGATGAGAGAAATATGTAATGTCCATTTTCGATAAAAAGGTCATTTTTACCGAAATGGATAAATTACAAAGGTGGATAGTTGGTAGGGATGTGGCTTGGGCAAAGCAAATAGGAATAGGGGGCCTTCTAAGTCTTGAACTCACGCCAATTTGCCCTTTAGTGAAAAATTTTATCCAAGGTATCATTTGGTCCAATACAAACATGATAAAATTGGTAGTATAGGGAGTTTCGGTGCTATTCACCAAAGATATAGTGGCAGAAATGTTAGTACTACCACAGGCCAAGCATTTGAAACTACTAGCAAAGCAAAAGGAGCCAAACTTCCAAAAGATAGCTCCACCAAAAATTTTGGTGGATAGGGAAGGATGGAAAATGTCCATGTTCAAGGGCATGTACATTGCTAGAATGCCCACTCTGATCCAAGGCATCTGGTTGCAGGGAAATCGCCTCGCTTATGTGGCAAAAAAACTCATGATTATGGTAGCGCTTGTCAAAACCAGGATGCAGATCAATTGGGCTAATGTCATCTTCAACAACCTTCATAGCAGGTTGCGGGACTTGAGTGGCCCCCACGAAACCAACACCACCACAGTTGCAGAGTTCGAAAGAGCACAAATCTTGGATCGTGTGCTTCGGAAATGGTTTCTGATGGACTTAAGCTTTCAACTATTGGAATCAAAGGAGGAGGATGAATTGGAAGAGAATTTGTTAAGAGGAGGAATTTGCCAATAGGCCTAGGTGTGCAATCATAAGGTGCACCTCCAAATATGGAGGAAAGTCCAAATCCAAAGCATCTAGTGGGTGCAACAAGTCACCCACAAGAGGACAAACCAAAACCAGAAACCATCATGCCAACTTTAAGGAGTTGGACCTTGGGCTAGTTGAGGCCATGCCTTCCATCTTCCACACTAGGCAAGTGCATGTTGACGCACTCCCAAGTCCCGGGTTGAACCCACTTGAGGGTCCAACTATGTGTAGTTACGGAAAATTGGGACTTGAGGGGCGCTCCCGACTTCCAACACTAAAGAGGGGTAGAGGGGCGTGCTAGAAGTCCCAGGATTAGACTAGGAAGATGGACTAATAGATCAAGCACGAACCTGCATCCAAAACCAACCACAAGAGAGTTAGTTCACATTCAGGAACACCCTTGGGTGTTGGGACAAGCCACGGGCAACTTGGACTACTTGATTCACCACGGCCTGGACTCGGGGGAAGCCACCACCTTCCCCCATATAGTATTCTCTGTGTCTCACCATCGAAGCTACATCCAAATGGCTCTTTTCCCGGGACTCCCAAGTTAGAGTCCCGAAATTGTCCCAAAATTGTCCCGGTTGGAGTCCCGGGACTTTGGGAGCTCGTAACTCCCGACTGCCAAGTCTGATCGCAACAAGGTCTAGACCAAAGTTGTAGCCCTCGTCGAGATCTTTCCAACGCCATGTCGCACTCTCAATTCGGACCTCAGTAAGAGGTCGATTCCCAACTTTTAATGGTCGGGAGTCAAACTGCCAGTTTGACTCCTGGCCCTTCTTTTGCCCATAACTTGGGCTGCAGATGTCCAAATGACCAATGCGAGGCCATTTTCGATATTTACGCTTCAAGACCTTTCCAATGACACCCCAATGCGAGGTGTTTTGGGCCTTGCTGTCGAACTCTAAACATTCGGGAGTCTCGGAGGACTCCAAATCCCCAACTTTGGGAGTGTTAGGCTTCACCCCCACACTTTGCCAAAGTGGGGTTGTGACACATGTTGACAAATTGGACACCAAAACCAAAAACCATCATGCCAGCATTAAGGAATTGAACCTTGGGCCATTTGAGGCCATGCTTTCCATCTTCCACACCGGGCAAGCACACGCTGATGAATTGAACACCAAAACCAACATTGAGTCTCCCGAAAAGGACCCAAATTGGAAGTCTTTTTGGAGATAGAGATTCGAAACCTAAACTAAATATCTTATTTTTGAAGGAAACCCCTTTAGTGTAACAAAAGACAAAAGCCTCACTGTCGCAACATTTGCATGATAGGCTCTCCTCCGAAACAATTTTAATGAATATTTTGTCTGATGTTGAAATTACACCAAAGTTTAATTTCAGCGCTAATACCATAACCAAACGTCTGTCACATCGAACATGGGTGGACATTTTTTAGTTCCAGTCGATGTTTTTTAAGACACCATAAGCAATTGGACCCCGGAATTCGGTAGCTCCGATAGTCCATGCCTCCTTTAATAGCTTGAATCTTACCTCCTCATGTCTAACTCATACATCTTTTCGATGACAAACATCAACACAGAGTTCCGACGTTTGGTAGTAGAGCGTGATGCCCTACAGGAAAACAACCACAATATTTTTGGTGAGAAGTAAAATCTAGAATATTCTGTGAACCAATTTAAGGCAGTCAATGAGAAGGATTCCAAAACCATACATGATTTGGAACAATGGCTTCATGAGGCTAATGCGGATGTATTTGTAGTTGAACAAACTAGAGGCTGAGAACAAGGACTGCCAAGAGGTTATTTTAAGGTTGAAGGAATGCCTACAGGTAGTTGACGTTGTGTTTAACACATTGCAAAAGGATTGGAATCAACTAGAGGTTTAATACTGAAAGGAGTCGAAGGAGTGAAAGAGGTTAGAGGAAAAGTTGGACAAGGTAGATAGAAACCTTGAGTCCATTAAGGGCCAATTCACCCGCACCGAAAACGCCAACCTTGGGCTATATAAACAAATTCAAAGGTTGGAACATGAACTTAAAGAAGTAACCGAAAAAAAGGAATTACAAATGGAAGTGGAAGAATTACAAGCCGACCTTCCTTTGAATAATGTCGACCTTGAAGCCCTCATAGAGGAAATGCGAATACTAACACAAAAGGTTGAAAGGGTGAACTTCTATTACCATCGACTGGCAGAGTTTGAAACATTACAAATGGAACACACTTTTGCAAAAGCAAAGTTGCTAATGCATCAAAGCTGAGGTCAAAAGAACAAAGCCAAGTTATCGGAATCGTTCAAAGGCCAAGTGGCCGAGATGTTGGAAGAAACTTTTGCAAGTTGCTAAAAAGATGAAGATTTCTATATCCTATGGATAAAACACTATTGAAAATCAATGCCAAATTTAATAATGCTAGACTTTCAACCAATTGTTGGGGCATTACCAACTGGATCCACCTCTACCACATAAGCAAGTGAAGCCCAGGAGGTAGAAAAAGAAATGGAGATTGACTCGTGAAGAGCTACAAGTGAAGTTGGGACAAAAGTTGAGGAAACATCAAGTAGCCGACCTCTCTCGAAAAGACAAACAAATTTCAATGCAAAGGAAAAAGTTGCAAAAGTCTAAGAGGTTTCAATGGAGAGGGTCAATGACTCACCCCCAAGGTCGCAACCAAAAGGTGCACCTAGTGGAATGTTGAACTTCCCCATGACCCAATAAAATAGGTAACTGAATTTAGCATTAGTTTCAATAGATAATTTTAAGAAGTAAGAACATTTTGTTACTTTGTGATTCCAAGGACATAATCCCACTTTGAAGGGACGATGATGTTGAAGTGAAAGATTTTTATAATTGAAATCGGTTTTCTAACTGAATTTAATAGAAGCTTATTTGAGGCAATGTAACTAAAACCAATTTTTATGTAACCAAAACCAGATTTGTCTTACCGATTTTGGATTTAGAAGTGGTTATTTTTAGCACCAAAAATCTAGAAATGATCAGTTGAACTGATATTAGGATTTTTTTAATAAGGTTTGGAAGGTATATATCTAGGGAGATTTTTTTTAGTTTTTTTTTTCTTAAAAACAATAGACTATACAAAGTTGTTTCAAGCAATTTGTGGAGAAAGTTCAAACCTTTTGAGCTTTTTACCTTCTTTTTGAAATAATCAATGTTTTTTGCCAAATTGGTATTTCTCCCCCAAGTTTTATGTTTTCAAGGATGTCCTTTCAATGTGTGCGTTTTTCCATGGTTATCTTATTATTGTCACATGAATTTTAGGTTTAATTTTTGATATCTAAAGTGGTTGTAGGTGTTTGCCCCCACTTCAAATCCAGTAGGGTACTTCTTTTACCAAAAGTGAAATACTTTGGTAATCTATTTGTCCTACTAGTAGCTGAATTTTGGTGGTTTTAAATATCACCCCCCTTGGACAGGAATTTATTAAATTATAATTTCACTTACAAACCTAGTTATTTACCAAATGGCCTTAACACCTAAGTAATTATTTTAGGTTATTAAGGCCTTAATACATAAATGCCAATAAAAACATGTTTTTTTAAAGACCATCAAACAAGGCTATAATAAAAAAATGTTAACCAAATAAATACAATATAATAGTTGGATACACATACCTTCGAGTATGGTAGTTGGAACATACTACTCAATTGCTTGATCCCATTTTTGTGAATAAGATCTTGTTTTGCCCTAGTTCAATTTCTAGGTCCTTGTAGCCACAATTTTCATTCTTTTGTCCATTTGACAATGTTTGATGTAGATACCCATGTAGGTGGACCCCTCATTTCAATTTCCCCATTGAAAACATTTTTGTTGCGTTGATATGGATGACTTTTAAGCAAGTAATGGCGACTACCACAAAATATCATTTTCTTTAGTTTCTTGGAAAAATGAGAATATGTGGCTAGGCCACAAGGTGGGCACTCAACAGGCCCTTTCATCACACAACTTACAAACAATCCATATGCTGGAAAATCATGCACACTCCAAATGCATGTCGTTCATAAGTTGAAGCTTTCTTTTGAAGATAAATCAAATGTTTGGACTCCACTCCACAATAATTGTAACTATTCAATCAATGGATGTAGATACACATCCACATTTCTAGATGCTACAAATTCTGTCCTGGGAATGTTTAAAGTTAACATCAAAAAGTATCATTTAGTGACCAACCAAGGAGGCAAATTGTGATTGAGAAGTATCACTAGCCAAGTAGAATGGCAAGAACTTAAGTCACAAAACATGGGTTCACCCCATCAAGTGCCAACCCCATCCTAATGGAATGGGCATCGGTGGCAAAAGTTGGCCACTTATCATTAATGTGTTTCCAAGCAAGGGTATCCACCACACTTTGTACAAGGCCATCTGTACTTGTTCCATCTTTATGTCAAGTTAATCATTTTGCCAATGATTTGCACCTATACATCCTTAGTAAACTTGGAATCAATGGGAAGTGTCGAAGGACTTTCTGTGGAATAGACTTTGACCCATCCATAAACCTATTAGTGCCACATTTTGGACACACCTACAAACACCTTAAGGTGCCATGAAAGAACACACATCCATTCGCACAAGCATGGATTGAATCATAACTTAAACCCAAACTTTTAATGAACTTAAAAGCCTCATAAGATGTAGTTAGCATTTTATTCTCCTTTGGTAACAATTTTTTTCGTAACAATGAGAAAAGCTCATCCATGAAAGCATTACAGATTGAATGCACAATTTTTGTATTCAAGAATAATAATATGGCTTACAACATAGATGTGGAAGATCCTTGAAATAATGGTGTCGAAGCCTTTGAAGTAAACCCTTCCATTAATACATCAAAATGTCTTGGGTTTTCTGGAATAATAATGTCAATTTTGACTTCCTCTAAATTTTGACCCTCAAGTGAGACTTGTTTTTCATGTGCTTGTTGCATCCCATCATAGCTTACAAAAGCTTCAATCACAAGTCTATGGATTTGAACTTCTAGGTCAAGTGTATGTTGACCAATAGCATGTTCATTTGTTGTACCCCCTTTTGCGCCATCTAAATTGTTGTGCCTTGATGCATCCTCTTCAACTAATGGTACCTATTGAGTTGCACAACAAATCAAACCACATTAATATCATACATAAGTCCTTATAGCCATTGCTTATTCATGATTATTCAACATGACTAACTATTTAAACAAACTGAGGTTCAAATTAATGTGAACAACCAACAATTTCAAATGCCTATCAACCACCACATGTAGGTCTAAAGAAAAACTACATACCACCATTGGCATAGTAAAATATGGATCCCGTCCATATTTCCAAAGATGATTCTTAATAATGCTACGAAATCACCTTTTTGCACCATGACAAGATCTACAAGGGAAATCATAGCTTATCAACCTTTGTCGAATTGCTTCAAGTTCATCAGCTTCAAACAAATGTTTGGGGATCCAAAGTCAAAAACAATTTTGGTTACTGCTACAAGCCTTCTCAAAGAAGACCACAAATTAAACCTTAAAATCAACAAAATAAGTTTGCAAAGATTATATTGCTGCAAAGTTCTAAACTATACACAAATATTTGTTGAATCTTTGTTACTAATTCAATTTTTTTGGTAAACATAAGTCCATTCTTTAAAGCAAATGATTCCACTTCTTATAAGATAGGTGACTAAGATTGGTATTTGCCCTTCCTCTTTGCTTTACAAAATCAAAAATAATATAACAACAACTAATATATAACTTATTTGCAAAAGGTGGAAATGCATATTGGATTTGTATCATGACCATCCATCATTTAAAAAATAAAATATCACAATGAAATGAAATCAAGTTTGAATAAAGTTAGTTGATAACTCATTTTGAGTTGTTGGATGTATTATATGATTTGATGAATTTGAATAAGTTATATGCATGTCATTCCACCATAAGTAATTTGATAATTAATCACATTGGACATGCCATTTAGTCAAATGGAGTAGTCATCGTGGACCTACCATATCATCATAAGCTATCAAGCAATTAGTCACAATGCACCTACCATATCATCATACTTAGCCGCACAAATAGGCAAAATGTACTTGATCTACATGCCACATCATCACATTTAGTCACAGAGTCAATTGCAATGGACATGCCAAATCATCACAGTTAGTCTAACCAACAATGAAATAGGATATGCCATATCATCACAATTAGTTAGACCTTTGATCTAGGATATGCCATGTCATCATAGTTAGTCAAAGCAAAGCATTAGTGACAATGGACATGCCATGTCATCACAATTAATCTAAGCATTGTGACAATGGCATGCCATGTCATCACAATTAATCTAAGCATTGTGACATGGACGTGCCATGTCATCACAATTAATCTAAGCATTGTGACATGGACGTGCCATGTCATCACAATTAATCTAAGCATTGTGACAATGGCATGCCATGTCATCACAATTAGTCAAAGCCTTAGTGACAATGGACATGCCATGTCATCATAGTTAGTCAAAGCCCTAGTGACAATGGACGTGCCATGTCATCATAATTAATCAAAAAGTTAGTGAAAATGGACATGCCACATCAAAATAATAGAATTCTAGTAAAAATTGGGCAAAAAATATATACATAGTGCAAAATCTTATTTGAATAAAAAAACAATATTCATTATAAAAGTTTCACATATATGCAGAAGTTTGGTCACAATCTACAAATTTGAAGATGTAGAACTTTCATTATATTTTTAAATTAAAATAAGTTCAATGAACATTGACTAGACTCCATTAAATCTATTCATTGTTGTTGTATTTATTATCAAAATTAGGAGTTAAAATGTTTTGAAATTGATTGACTACACCATTTCAAGAATGTTTGAAATTTTTGAATTTCACCATTCAAAATATATCAAATGTCAATTAAAACATTTGATTATAGTCTAGAACAAAAAGGTTAGTTGCATTTTAAGATTGAATAAACTCCATACATGACAAACAAAACATATGATTGTGGCCTCTCAACATCATTAATCTATAACATGACATTCCATGAAGAAATATAGAAATTGCCAAAAACAAATTTGATTTTAAGTTAGTGCAAAAGGACTAGAAAAAGGACAAGATATGTAGTAGTGTAAGAAGGGGAATTTCAGGAATGTCTAAAAGAGTGCACTCAAGCAAAGATGGCCAACATAGCCAAGATGTGCTAAAGAGAGATGAAGGGAAAGATGATGTAATACTTTCGTAAACTCATGGTCTAATACCAAAAAAGTTAAACCTTAGGGAGGAAAGGTAGCAAGCCCATAAGCCGATGTTGGAGAATGTGGTGGGGTCAACTTCCAAGGTGCATAGAGAATGTGGACTAGAGAAGGGGGCATGAGTGTTGACATGTAGTTAATTGAATTAAAAGGAATTGAATTGAAGGAAAATTGTATGAAAATTGAGTTTCAATACGCCTAGGCATGAGAGATTGTGATTATTTTCTAATCACCATGGGAAGTTAAGTAGGCAAGAAGAAAGTTCAAGACATGGAGAGCTCAAACAAAGAAGATGTCTATGAAAAGGTAGAAGTTGATGTGACTTCGCCTCCATAGGCACTTCTTGAAGCAAAAACTGCCAATGTAATAATGAAAGATGGGGTGAACCAGGGGTTTGCCACAAGAACATCATAAACCAAAACATCCCAAATCACAACAAGGGGCACTTGAAGAAGTGGTTTTTACATAGCAAGTAAAAAACATCATGGCAAATCAACTACAACAAGCTCAAACATCAAGAGCCCATGTGGATGTTGAATTTTCTAAGATGCTACACGGTAATGTGGCAACCATGTTTTCCATTATACATGACATTGGATTGTTGGATAAAAGAAGACTAACTTTGAAGGAAACTAAAATCACTCGAATGGACTCTACTCACTAAGGGAAAAATAATTTTATAGGAGGTTGGTGGGAAATGTGACAAACCTGAGGCATTAAAATACATTAGTGGTAGACATTTAACTTCAAGCCACCATGCAACATGACTAAATCCAACCTTGGTGAATGTCCTCGAAAAAATAGTAGTGCAAAGAAAAAAATATGTTAGGGCCATGAAAACAACTGCAAGAGGCAAGAAAACTTTTATTCTCCAAGAATTGATAAGGCTATAGAAAAATAGTAGTCATTTTATGACATGTGGGGCTTTGGGAAGCAAATGAAAGCTAAACATTTGACTAAAAACTCAGGTAAAGACTTTCAAGCTCCCAATAGCACCCAACGAAGATCCACCTACTATCCTATAATGCTCAAGGCTTGAATATGGATGGAGAAGCTTGTAAGCTAAATCAATATTTTTGGGGAATGACTCTTTAAGTGGATATTATGTGCATCCAAGAACATAAACATTGTAAGGAATATGCAAATAACATTGGGAAGTTCCTTGAACCAAGCGTACAAGATTTACAAGGAGGACAAGGGACTCATTCGAACTCCAACAAAAACAAGTTGGTAAAGGTGGGATGTATATCTTAATGGACCCTAAATGGGCATAATTTGTGTCTAATTATTGGAGGTAATAGAGTCCAAATTTTGAAGTTGACTAGATTTCCATGTGGGGAAATTGGTTTCATGAATGTGTATGCTCCAAATAATCTAATTGACTTCCTTTATGGGAGTTGATAAAGGAAAGAATCCCAAGAGGTTGCAATTGGGTCCTTTGTGGAGATTGGAACATGGTAGAACATATGAGGACAAGTCATTAGCTTGTGGCAATATTATTTCAAATAAAGGATGGTTGTTTTGGGAAGCTCTAAACTTAGCCTTGGATGTGAGTGAGCCTACAAGATCTGTGGAAAACCTCAAATATTCATGGGACAACTTGCAAAGTGACAATGAAAGGATTATGGCTAGGTTGGACATGGTGTATGTTTCTAACTATTTCCAAGGTGAACAATCAAGCAACATTTCTTTGTATGCAGTGAAAGGAAATGGTGTTTGATTTTATCGCCATCCAATTCTTGTGTGTTGGAATTAGCACAAACATTGATATGGCATACCTCTTGGAAAATGAACACACAAAGTTTTGAAAAGGCAAAGCAAAAAATTCATGATATATGGCATGACCAACCAAAAGGGGCTACCTTTTTTGCAAAGATGAAGTAGGTCACTAAATTCTATAAAAAGTTTTGCAAGTGTAAGGAACTCAATTGGGATAAGGAACTCAAGCAAAGGTGGGCAAATGAAGGAGGTTTATCCAAGCTCCTAGGGATGCCTTTTGGTCTCAATTTGGAGGTCAAAGAAGTAGATGAATTCTTGGTGGAATAAATTTGCAAAAAAATTAGATATTGGATTGCTTTCCATCTTTTTCTAGCTGTGGCTTGTAGGGTTGTGGTGTGGATAATGCACTCCTAGTTTCAACCCTTTGGTTTTTTATTATTGTGTGGGGAGGATCCAAAGGAGTAGTTTATAGATGCAAATTTTTGTTTTAGAACTTTGAATGGTCAAGAGGAGAAGGATAATTACACATTAGATAGTCTATTTTTAGTGTCACATGGATAGTTTTTTTTGGGGGGGGGTACCTCTAAGTTTGGTATAATATGTGTTGGGATATGATTGAAATTTATAGAAAGGACTCATTTAACTAATCTATAACACTTGTAAAATCAAATTTAAAAAATTGAAAATAAAATGTCATAATTTCATTACAAGGTGGGCTTTTAAAGCGATGCAACATCTTTTGTCATAGTCCATAAAAAAAAATTATAAATTTTTATTAGATAATAGACATGTGTGAAATGTTGATTTTTTCCCCCTAGTATGATTGTGAAGCTATTGTAATGCTAAAATAAAGGTTTACAAGCAAATTTAATATTTTAATTTATCAGGTTTTTATAAGATTGTTAATAATTTAAAAAGTCTTTGGTTTATTAAAATGAAAAATTGAAAATTTTTGTTTTGTAAAAAATGACATTACTACCTTACATAACATCCACCAATTAAAAAAATTAAAAAAACCCATGATTTTGTTTTTAACTTTTCCCCTAGTTGATTAAATCGAAACATATGTTGCAATTTAAAAACTTGTAAGTTCAAGGTTTAGATATTCCACTTGCCTCTTACTTTCAAATGGACAATTTTACATTCCCAAAACACCAAACATTTGAATTAAAAGTTCTAAAAAAAAAAAACTGTGTACTTCACCTGTGCCATTTTTGGTCCACCTTAATGTGCATTCACCTAGAACACCATTGGAAAGCCAAAGTCAATTAGAATGACTATTGTCATTGTAAAAAGGTGGGTGGATTAGGTTTGATAGACCCAAAGAAGGCTTTGTCAACATTGATGTGAAAATGGGTGTTATTAGCTTTGGAGCCCAATGACTCCAACCTTAAAACCTTGTTACATTTCAAATTGGTAAGATGCATGCCCTCCCAACATAGGAGATGGATTTTGAACCTCAATTGGGCCTTGGTTCAAGGTCACATGTCTACACTAGGCTCTAGAATATGGGGGCAAGTATTGCAAACTTGGAAAAGAATGGTTAATGAGCTTCATTTTTAGCCCCCTTTAATGGTAGCATCCATTGAAAATGTCAATTTATGGTGGGGCACTTCTTTTAAGGGGGTTGAATTCAAATTATCTATTTTGAGAGCACAAGAAATTGATCGTACCAAGCTTAGAACAATAGGCAATTTGTGGAGTTCAAATGATGGGGGCTTTAGGTCTTGGGATGAAATCTAGGTTTGGCTTGGACCCAAATGAACAATGCATCAGGAACAGGGTTTTGAAGAGCATCCCAACAATTTGGTGAAGGAATTTGCTAGCCCTAGGAAGGAGGTGAGCAAAGGGGAATGGATAAGAATACCACCAAGGCACGGAAGTGGATCTAGTTGTAATATTTTGCACCACAAACAACCTTAGACCCAATGTTGATACAAAGGTGCAAATATGATGGTGGAGGTTTAGATCTTTGGAGTTGGTGCTCAATCTAGATAACTTCAACCCCAATGTAGGAAATAAGTGGTAACTAGTTTCTTCCAAAGAGTAGAAGTTTGCTCTAGATCAAAGTCTAGAAGGGTAGATTATAACATGTTTTATGGCACCATGGAAGATTCAGAATTTGACCAGATCAGGAGGTTGTGGAGGATTCAAAATGTGATCCAATCGTGAAGTTGTGGAAGTGGAAGGTGGAGGATGAATTGATGAGGCACAATGCATGAAACAAGGGAGAAAAATGCTCAAACCAAAAAAAGAACTAACTAGGAATGTGCCAAAGTTATGGAAACAATATATCCAAAAACATTTTTGGTTGTGGAGGGACATTTGAGTGAAACATAGAGCCAAGAAGGAAGCTTACTTCCTTCGGGCATCATGGCATCAAGCATTAACGGTGAATAATTGGAGGGCTAAAATTAATCTAGGCATCCAAGTGGATTGTCCATCATGTGAATTAGCGACCCCCCATATTGTCACCCATAGGTTTTGGAACTGCCAAGGGCCAAGTTGGTATGGGAGGTGGCTTTTACCATATTGTTCCAATTCAAGAGCCACCACATATAATGTGTGTTCAACAAAAGACTACCTAACAAGTTTAAGGAATTTAGTTACCTTTGTCTTTGATTTGTGGGATTGCCATGTGGTGGATCTAGATTGATAGGAATGAATTTATTTTCAATGGTAATAGATGGCGCAAAACCAAGATTGAAAGAGTGGTTTGGGAGAGTCTACTTGATTATGGTAGCTTAAGTGGTAGTGAACTATGCTGCTAACTAAGAAACACCTAGATGATGAAGGTAGGATTTGAGAAAAATTTGACAAAGTTTGGTGTCCCTATCATGCAGTTTGTGCATGAGATGGATGAAAAATTAGATGGTGTTATCATCTTTCTATGAGTGGTAAGGTTATTTGGTAGTGTTGTGGTTCTTTATCACTAGGGTTGGTTCTTCCCCTGGCTTCTTATTGTTCTGGTTCTTTCTACAAAGAATTTCAATTTGTTCACCCCAAAAGAAAAAGTAAGAATGGAAAATTCCAATTTTTGGAATGTGAGAGTCCTTTGAAAGGAGCAACAACTTCAAAGGGATCCCAATGATAGACCTCTTGGGTTGAGTTTTGAGAGTTAGCCCCTCACTCCCACCTATGATTTCCATTGTTCTCGTTAATACAATCCCAAGCGCAACTAAGTAGCTAGATGTTCAATGCATGAAACAATTTGATCCAAAGTTCACCCAAAATCTATTTGGAAATTCCTAATCATCAATACACCATCTGAAAGCACTTGCCCCTCAAATTTTTATTTGAAAAATACTTAAATTTTCACCACCCACATTCATTTGAAATCCCTCAAAAAATCATTTTCCGTTTATAAAACATTTAGAGGTTAATATTTCCATTACAAGGTCATAACATACGTCTCTTGTTTTCATGCAGGACAAACTTACGGAGAGTCTTTAAATTTTGAAGGGCACATTCATGATCATCAATCTTTCAATGTCATCAATAGTTTGTGGAGCAGTCTTTGTCAGGTGAAGGGGACATTGGCCCAAGTCTTTATGGCCATTCACAAGAGGTTTTAGCCAAATTTGGCTACAGGTCTGAGAGGTAAGTAGAAAATGTTAGGGAACTTGCCATGTTCTGACAACTAGCTAGAACTATGTGTAACTAATAATTGCAGACTTGGCTATAAGCTAAATATGAAAGTAAAATTTTTAAAACGTTCCTTTATATTTTTGGCTACCTACTTCAAACAGGTCTAGAAATCTGGCAATTTTTCTTAAATTTTGGTCGAATTAAGGCTATTGAAAATCTTTTTAAAACAAATGTTTTTGCCACTTTTACTTTTTAATATAGCTTTTTAGGTATATAATATAGCCTGCAAAAAAAACATGGCTGGTGCAGGATCAAAGAAGAGAAAATGCCACATAATTTAATTTAATAATCCAAAAGGGGTCAAATCTTGAAGCGTGGTTTTGTTCAAATTGCCAAGGATCTAAAACAAACACGCGTATAGTCACTCTCATGTGTGTGAGCTGCTGCTTGCTAGTATCCTAGCTTCATTCTTGTTAAGGCTCTCTAGCAAAACAAATGCAGCAGCACTGAATGGTATTAACATCCAGTAGCACCTCAACTCAGCAAAGCTCTGATCATGATCTAGTCTAGCAGAATGGAGTGGTTACATTTGTGCCATCCCCTTAAAAATAATAATAACAACAAACTAACTACCTGAAGAGAGAGACTTGATTTGCAGCAAGGTTCGATCATGTGAGCTAACTATTGGTGAGGCTTGGTAAGACCACAGCCCAATGTTTCAGTGGGGAGGCTGGGAAGCTCGTCGACGCCTTCAGCAAAAATGACACCCATGCCCATGTAGAAATGGCTTTCAATGTGGCAATGGAAGGGCCAGACGCCGGGGTTATCAGCCACGAAGCGTATGGCAACCCAGCCGTAAGGAAACACGGCCACAGTGTTGCGCAGAGGCGGATCCGCCAGGTTGAAGCTCTGGGTGTCGTTTGCCGGGTCGAATTTGCCTTCGCCGTATCCCAGGATCCAGAAATCGTGGCCGTGGAGATGCCACGGGTGAATCTCGCTGTTGTTAGGGTTTAGGGTATTGGCGTTCTGGACGATGACGTCCACGATCTCGCCCAGTTTGAAGACGTAAGGGCTGTTGCCGAAATTCGCATTGATCTCGCTAGGGTCATTGGGGTTGGGTAGCGCAAAGATGTCGAAGTCCGGTTTGTTGGGTGGCAGATCTGGAGGTGCAATGGGACTGAAGGCGTCTTTCAGTTTTAGCTTGAAAGCAGCCAGAAATGGAGTCGGTGGGAGCCTGAACGATATGTTGTTAATCGCCCATTTGATATGCTCATCGATCTTGTTCTGCGTGTTGAGCAAGATCAGCGTTCGCCCAGCCGATTGTGGCACCGGTTTCTCGTACCTGCAAGAACAATATGATAAGAGTCCCCCCAATTAGAGGTCGGAATCTGGGAGCCCAATTCATTACACGGCTATGTCGATTCTGCAAAAACCTAGGTCGACGTAGGAGCAAATGCAATCCGGTTATTCTGGATCAGCTCTAGTAAGAACCCAAATCGTGTTGAGCACCATAAAGTCCTGGGAGATTGTTCAATGGATTGAGCTGGGGAAAGCAAGCCAGCAAGTGCCGTGCTGCTGCACAGAAGAAACATAGTTTACCTACTTACCCGGGCAAGACCTTGTATAGGCGAGCTTGCGCTAGGCTATAGTCGAAGTCATCCCAAGCAGGACTGCTGGGAGGTTTCGAGGGGGGAAGCTGGAGGTCTGTGGAGTTTGGTAGGTACTGCAGAACTGCGAGTCCAGTCGTTGTGTTGGGAACCCTGCCTCTCACATTAATGCCCGCCCAGTAGTTGCGAGATTGGTCCTGGTCTGCGGTGAAAAGAACAGAGTAAGATTGGCCACTGTAGATGTCCAGATTCTCAACAACCACTGGCTCGATGTAGCGACCATCAATGGTCACCACCGTCAAGTTATGACCCTGCAGCATACACGCGAAGTGAAGAAACAAGAAACCCATGATCAGTACAATCCCGTGAATCTGCAGCTTGATGAAGATAATTCAAGCCGATCTTCTTCTGCTTGACCTGCGAACCCTACCTCGAGGACGAAGTTGAGCGAGGACAGTGAAGTTATGCTTGCGATACGCAAGCGGTAAGTCTTGCCATATTCCACCGGAATCACATGATATGCGCACTCGGGGTTGCTGGCATTGCAAGGGAGACAACTAGGCGAGGCTCCGTCTGAGCCAGGGTCCAGTGCACAGTTGTATTTGCCACGTCCTTCGATCAGCAGCGACTGCAGCAACGTCCGATCAACAAAAAGAAAGAGAAAAAAGCACCCATCAGACTCAATCATGTTCTAGCACCAGCTGAATCATCCTTCCGGCACAAAACAATCGATGAAGAAGAAGAAGAATCTGAACATGGGTCCCGAAGATTTTTGTATACCTACCTGGGGTTCGCCGACGAATCTGAAAGGAATAGAGTCGAGACCCAGCTGTTGCTCGTAGATGGATTTGTGCCACCAGTCGCTGAGAAGAACGGACGCCTCGTCGTCGTAGTGGAATGGCTCATTCTGACTGTCAGGCAACTGCACGATGATGGACCCATACAACCCTGCGGTTCTTTGCATTCCGAAATGTCCATGCCAGAAATATGTCCCTGCCTAATGTATCGTGATTCCCAGCAACAACATTGCACCGTGCATACCCAGCAGGAGTTCTTACTGATCAGCTATCAATCAGACTTGCTTGCAGCAGCTTGTAAGCATGATTTTTCGAATTCCACAGCTGTCGATGCAATGATATTCTCGTGTCTCTTGAGTTTCCTCATGAGACTTGCAGGAAAGCAGCACTTGCTAGCTGTTGCAGGCATGCTAGAAGAAAGACTTACCCGATCGACGATGAAAGAGTAGATGAAAGTCTCTCCAGAGTTGATGGCGCACTGCGACACGATCGCGGCACCATCATAGTACGGAGTTCCCACCTGCAGCAATGTAATGCAATGGATCACAAGATCATCAGTTCACGATTAGCCGCGAGCAGCAGCAGTTTGAGCTATGTTTCTCGATTTCTGCAAATCCCACCGGCCAGCTGCTTCTAACAAATCCTGCAAACTTGAGAAGCTGCAGATTCAGTATAATCCTGAATAATGCCGGTAAGTTCAGCTTGAGGAGGAGGAGGAGGAGGAGCTTTGCAGCTGCTTGTAACATGAGCTGCCAGCAGGAAGTAGTACAACTTTTCTTACCTGGTGCATGCCATGCCAATGAATGACAACGCCTTCAGTGGGCAAGAGATTGGTGAGGTTCACCACAACAGTGTCACCCTCTGTGGCGTCGATTCTAGGACCCGGGACTTGACCATTGACGGCCATCACCAATTTCTCCACGCAGTCGGGAGACGCATAGGTGTAAGCTACTGCCCAGTCGTAGTACTGCACTGCCGCCTCCACATAGCTTATAGCTGCAGCTGCCACCAAACACAAAACTGCTGCAACCACTTGAACAACACTACTAGTACACAGCTGATCACGTCGTAACTGCTGCAACAACATCTTGTTGTTCTTCTTCGGCTGCTGCTGCTTCTTATTCTTCTAGTCGTGGATTCAGCACTAATGAATGCTCCAGCTCGTTCTCCTTGTTCTCCTCTACTTCGACTTCTCTTCCGGCAATTCCTGCTGCTGCTGCTGCTCCTCTAACGGGGCGACGGCAACGAGCTCAAACCCATGCGGGGCACTAAACACCCCTCACGAGCTCTGTCCGACGCTGGTTTCGCTTGTCTTTTTGCACACCTTTTTCGGCCTTGCACAGTTCTGCAAGAAACCATGCAACCCGGTTTACAATGTTCTTCAATTTCTTCAAAACGATGAAGAACACAATTTCCCTATTGTCAATTCAAAGCCAATATAATTCAGGTATCATAGGAATCGAACACACGACCTTCCCCGCAGGAGTTGCACTACATACCATTAGCATATCATAAATCAGTGAAATAATTTCATTATGTTTTCAATTTATTGCAGATATAAAGTCAAAAAGGACAAAAATTTAAAAACCCTGCGGCAGAACAACGCAGTTCTGCGCAGGGCTGCACTGTCAGAGCGAAAGCAGCGCCGGACAGAGCTCGTTAGGAGCCTCGTGCAGTTGGAGAGAACGGACTGCAAGCGACAACCCATTGTTGTTTATTAATTTTTTTGTTTCACTGTCGGATGGGGTTTTCAAACTTCAAACTTCAAACCAGTGTTGGGCATCTTTTTCTATTTTATTTTTTGAAAGAAAAAACTCGTGGGTGCGTCGGTAAGGGGCTCTGCGCATATGGACCCCGCCTTGGTCAGTGGTTCACAGCAGATCTAAGAACCAGGTTTGACACTAGGTTATCATAATCTTTTGTGTAAAATCAAAGAACCGATTGAGGAATTTATCAGTGTTGTGCACTTCTTCCCTGTGAAGACAACAGCCTCCAGTCTTGGTTTTGAAGCTGTAAAAAATTGATTTGGAGGTTTTTCAGGTGTGAGTTTGAGCTTGGTTCTTTCTTCCAATTTCTAAAACTCTGGATTCTGATTCTAAAACACTTTTTTTTTTTTTTCAAATTCTAGAACTTTGTCCTTTCTGGTGGTTTTCTTTAAAAATTTCAAAAACCAAACTAAACCCAAGATTATTTTAATCTGGGACTTTTAGAAAAAACCAAACTCAAAGCTTACCACAAAAACCAAAGAACCACCCAACACTGGTTGCAAAATCACTTCAGGTAAAGATCTTATGACATTAGTTTTTGGTCCATCTATCACAAATGAAACAACACATTTATTGATTTATTTTATTTTAAACAACACAAAGATGAGTCTCATGAAAAACATCATCTAACTTAATGTATGTTTATTTCATCATCACATTTGTCTCGTGCCTAATTAGTCAACACGTTTTGAACGACCTTTGGGGGGAAGGAGGGTGGAAGGGTGTTTGAAGACCCATGGAAGGGGGGTCCCACCACACATAGCCCAACGGACAAATAAACACTTAGTTCAGACATCATTTGTTGCATCCGAGCGCCACGGTGAACCAGTGCACCATGAAGGATGAATGATAAGTGATCAGGAAACAGTTTTCTGTTGGGTTTCAGTTCCCTAGCTAACCATGCTGGTTAGCTCAGTTGCTTTTTCTTTTCTATCTACTTACTAACAACCCCACACGCAGTTTGGTAAAATAGGTACATAGTTTTTAAAAAAAAGCTGTTACCTAGTGTTACCTCTTTCTTACCTATCTACCAATATAAGAGACCTATTTCTTACAGGATTGGTTACCAAGGTGAAACCAAATATTAACTCAATTGAGGTTCATCCACAAGTGACTAATAACAGGGGCATCCAGTGGATGGTGCACTGATGGGTGCTGGCTGGTTCATTGTGGCTGCATCCGCAGATCCTGGCAACGTGCAGCAATACTTTTGGGATCGTTTCGTTGTCAGACTTGTTCTCCCAATTTTACTTACTTTTCACAGGTTTTCATCATGACTCTTTTGTTTTGGACATTATGAAGCAAACCCACTAGGGTTAAAGCAGCACCCACGTTGCTACTTTGGTGCCTTTACCTTTTTGAGTGCAGCCTCATAGTGGCCCTATTAAGCCCAATATATGTCAGATTTGAACTCAAGTGCCATGATTTAGTCTGAACATGGGATATTTGTAATATTTACAAATAATTTAAATGAAATTTGGGATTTTTACTATAGTACAAACATGGGTGGTTGTTCACCTAAGGCTGTATTGCAGGCTCATAACACACCTGTCTAATGACATGTCCATCTTTGTGTCCTAGGCCCCTTATTTTGAGAATGTCCTTTACATAACAAGGGGTGTGTCACACCATGGCCTTGCCATTGACATTGAAAAGTATCTTAAGGCAAAAAGAAGAATTATGGAAACTCAAATATTTCACCATACAAAAATACAATCTTCAAAAAATCCTCTAAAAGAAACAAAAATCCTTCAATAACTCTATGACTCATCTCAAGTTTCAACACAAGCCAAAATATTATCTTTCAAAAATCCTCGTATAAAAATAGACCTATTACCTAGAGGCCAAAATCCCTTAAGCTACTATAGTCTATAATGAATCTAAACACAATATCCTTGCCTACCAAGGCAAGGCCACTAAAAATATTAGTAAAGTCTCAAAAAGATGGAATATTAGGCTAGTCATCTTGTGTTTGTTGAGAACATAGGGCACAGTGTAAGACTTAGGGTGAACCAGCAACAAAGGGAAAAAAAAACCTGGGTGAAACTCATAAATGCATCAATTTCAATGCATTTTGAAGTTTTACCCCAAGCTTCAGTGTTTCCTGATGTTGAAGCCAAAAACAAAGTTCCATGTGTGAGGGCACAATGTGTCTCAAAACCCTTAGACAATTTGACAAAGCTTCAAATGCATGAGGCCATGAAAATTTCTTTTGTGTGTTTTTTTTTTTTGCAGGTTCAAAGTTTTATGTGTGAGGTTGTGATTTGTGGAGGTTTAGAGTTTTCTTGTGCAAGTTTTATATGCGAGCTTCTAGCCCATGCAGTTTCAATGGGCGTCGAAAAATAATAAGAAAATAAAGCAATTGAATATAACGAAAAGAAAAAGAGCTTTAGGTTTGAAAGCATTTGTCTATAAACTCCCAAAGTTTAGAGGTCGCTACATCAGAGCCAGGAGGGTTGTGTGAAGTGATTTTGCCAAGCTTGATGATGTGACGATTGCGTAAAAAAACTTGGTGAATCAAGTTTGTAGTGAAAACAAATTGTGTGCAAGCTTTTTTTGAAGCTTTGAAGCATTTATGCAAGTGAAGATAAAGTTTAATCCTCTTAAAGCTATGGTTTTAGATAATTGTGAACATGAAGACAGCTTCAGTTGTGAGGAAAAGACATCTTCAACTGGTAGGAAGATTCATAATCTAAGCGGTTTTTCTCTGTTGACTGTGGTTTATTTCCCTCCTAGACCACAACCTTTGTGAGCTTGTGCAATCCTTAAGGGTTAGTTGTTTAAATCGGTTTCACAACCAAGCTCATTCAAACCGCCCCATAGAAAATATTTGTTCATCCATTCTCAAACTATATGATTTGGCATCAAATTGTATGCCACCACAACCCTAACCTAAAAATTCTGCATTCATGATCCAACCAAATATTTGTACCTTTGTTGCCCCCATTTGCCCAATACCCTTTCCATGATTTCACAACTTCAATGAGTAAACAAGGCATGGTGCACAACCATAAATGACATGAATATCTATTAGAATGCAATAAAAATAGCGAAACTTAACCACTAATTTTACTTGGCATCAATTACAAGGAAATGAGTCAAGAAATAATATCTTCAAGACCATTTTGAGTTTGAGCTTGGATGCTCAAGATTGTTCATGCACTATAATCACCTAAACACACTAGAATCCAACACTTCAAATTTTAAATCTTTGAATTACCAATGTGTGGGCTTGAAAACTCTAAGTTAGAAAAATACAAGATAGGATTGCCACAAGGATTCAATTATATTTCAATTTAAAATGGCAAGTTTCAAATTGCAAGTGTGGTTTTGTGATTTTTATTTTTGAATTGGCATTTGGGCATATATGAGTTTTACATTTGTAATTTTGTGGCTCAAACCTTTGAAACATTCCAATCCTTTCTACCTTTGCATTCTTGAGTTACAAAGCCCCCAATAATCCCGCTATTTGGTTTTTTGATCTATAGATTCTAGTTTCTAAATCCATAAACACCCAATAACCTAGTCCATGTTTTTTTCACTCTAGGGTTTTTTTTATCTACAGTGCTTCTAAACTTTCTCTCTCTACATTTGTAATCTATAGACCCCTAATAACCGCCCTTTCTAGTTTCTTGACCTATAGACTCTAGTATCTTGATCATAAACCCCCAAAACCCTAGCCTTGATTTTTTTCACTTTGGGTTCTTGATCCAAACTTTTCTTTCTCTGCATATTTGATATATAGACCCCAAATGACCCCCCTCTTTGGTTTTTTGATCCACATACCCTCAAAACCTTGGCCTTATACTTTTTTCAGTTTAGGTTTTTGATGTATAATCATTTTTAATTTATAATTTACAAACCCAACTTACCCCTATTCAAGTTTGGAAATTGTGTACCAAAACCATAAGCTGCAATTCATTAATCATGCATTTTAAAAAGAAGGAATCTTAAAGACAATTGAAGACATGCACCATAACCTAATTCTTCTTAGATTATGCTAAAAAATCAATAGATCTAGAAAGGGCCAAGGTAAAACCCACAATTAAATAATAATGCAAAAATTGGTATTTTAAGTTTTAAGGGTACCCACAAAAGAGCCTAAACTCATGTTGGAGTCAATAACTGTTGTGTTCAAAATCTCCAAAAATAGATTCTAAAAGCTTTGTGAGGATGTTAAACCCCCTAACAAATTCTATAGGAGCTTGTTTTTCTGTGCCATGCATTTTGCTATGCAGATCTCTGCGATCTGCTCATTCAACTAGGCAAAACAAAAAGTTTTATTTCGTTTGTTCTATTGTCTCACAAAGATTTCAAACCCACCCACCTCTCAAGAAAGACTAAAGAAATCTACCATCAATTTACTTGTAAGCATTAGGTTAAACATGTGTTCTACTTTGTATACCCTATAATTAACCCAACATAAATCAAACCCTACAACAAAACCATTCAACTCTGGGCAAGGCATCACATTGATGGCTAACTAGAGCTTGTTATGAAATATTTAATGGGTATTTAGAGGGTTTATCTACCATAACTTAATGTCAAGTTATAATTTTTATATTATAAATATATGTCACACTGAACACCACATATTGTACGTTGTGTTGTGAGTCTAGACCCTTAATGTGAGAAAAATCAAATACTCTTGTCAATCCAGCCACCAATTTGCCTTAACCGTAATATCTGTACCATGCTGGTATGAGAATTAAAAAAGATTTGATACCAGTAGCAGCTGGAATGTTCAAAAGTAAACACCTGCTCAACACTGGTCCAAACTGGTCTATTATAATAAAGTTATCTGTAAAGTCAGGCGATTAGGTTGCAAGAACAGCCAGTTTCAGCATAATCGGGCATCAAATGCGTAAATGGGAATGAAATTTTACAAAACGAGATAACTGGGACCCAAACTAGTTTTTGCACCAATTTTCGTGGGAAATTGAATTTCATCCCCTCTTTCCTTTTTCCTGAGCGCCTCCACTGCTGCTACATATATTTTCACTGCTCCTATCTATACAGACAAACTATAGTTAGTCTGGAATCTTGTGTATTTCATACTGAGATTTAATAAAATGTCCTTACTTAGCACTAAAAGAGGGGATAGGGGTGAAAGAGAGGGCGACTTTATGGATAGGTTTATTTTTAGAAAGGTCAGTCAAAACTTACAAACAAATTAATTTTTTAATTTTTGAAAACTGCTAGTCAAGGGTTACATACACATATACCCTATCCTCTCCCCTCAATTCTAGGTTCCAAAAAAAGGAGCCTCCGAGTGCTTAGGAAAAAGGAAAGATAGGATGAAACTCAGTTTACCACCAAAATTGGTGGAAAGCCTGGTTGGGGTCCAAGTTATTTCCTTTGGTAAAATTTTCATTTTCAGTTACACATTTGATGCCCTATTATGCTGAAACTGGCCATTCTGGCCCCTAATCGCCTGACTTTAGGGATAACCCTCATGAGTGAGTGACAATGCAATGCTTGCAGGATGCAACGTAGGCTTTGATTATTGTTTTAAAGAAGAGAAAATAATTTTTTCAAGAAAAACATCATTGTATAGAAAGTTGAAAAGTAATCTAGCCATGGATATTTCCATTGGTCTTCCTAGAATCCTTAGTTCAAATTCTAGCAAGTGACAAAAGAACATAATAACAATAAATATTTTATCAAACATGTTTTCATTTTTTGGAAGAGAGGAAGTGGCAAACTGCACACAGAACAACATACAACCACATTGCTCCAAAAATAGGCTTCATCAATATGCTGGATAGAGCTCAATGGGGGGGAGGGGGTGTTGTTTAATGTCTTCCTTTGAAAATATCGTGACCATCACATAGGGATTGGTCAAAATTGGGACATGAGCCTAGTCCTAGATTGGGTTCTAGGACCTCATATGCCAAAAAGTTCAAACTAGATTGAATACTACACAAGTAGGATATAAAAGAAAGAATAGAAGGTTCATAAGGGGGTTAAGTGCCAACCCATCCAAGATTTACTATATTATGTTGAACAAGCTTAACATGAGTTTTGTCAAGTTTCATTCAACCCTAACTTTGGTTGATAATTGATGCAAAGATTATACTAACCTAGTACCCTGGACAATTCGACACTAATTACATTATTTTCAGAAATGTTGAAATTTTCAAATTTCATTTCTTCCAAATCAAAAGATATTGTGAAGGAAAATAATGAATATTTAGTAATATTTCGTTTGTTGAAATGGATATTTCAAAACTAATTATTATTCGACGGACATGTGTTGAATATACTCTGGGCTAGGTCAGCATTTTTGTTTTTTGCAAAATTTCATCAAAATGAAAAACATAAAAATAGAAAAGAAATATTCTGTATCAATATTCCTATTTTTTAAATTTAAATTGAAATTTTTCAAAGAAAAAAATTGAAAATTTCTTGGGACGTTTTTATTTTGGTAGCATTTTTTAATTGGCTTTTGTACTATGTAGTAAGTTTTAAAAACTTGTCACCATTCAATGCTAAATCCCTCTTGGGATGCTATCCAACGACCAAACATTGAAAAATTGAAAAAAACTTTTGTCAAAAATTTACACAGGGCTTATTAGCAACTAATTCAATTCAAAGAGATTAAATTTAAAAATCAATTTTTTTTCTAAAATATATTTCTTTCTCCAATATATATATTTTTAGGCTGCAAGTTTTTTTATGGTTGTTAAGGTAAAACTGCCCATTATTGAACATTTGCTTATCATCGAACACTTATTTAAATCTTCATCATTTGTGCTTCATTTTGAGTGATTTAAAACATTGTGAAAGTGCTACCTCAAGCTCTAGAAATCATCTTTGAAGTGCAAAGGAAAATGAGTAATGAATAAATAGCAAGAAAAAAAAAAGCTTTCCAACTTAGAAAACACGTTTTTTTTCTTTTTTTCTTTTTGTGGACCCTTTCTTATTTTCAAGCTAACACGTTTTTTTTCTTTTTTCTTTCTTTGAACCCTTTTTTACTTTCAAAACACGTGTTTTTTCTTTTCTTTTTTTCTTTGGATCCTTTCTTACTTTAAAAGTTAGCACGTTCTTTTTCTTTTTTCTTTTTTTGGACCCTTTTTTACTTTCAAAGCTTATAACTTTCTCTTGTTTATTTTAAATAATTTTAAGTGTTATAGGAACATAACCTTAGGTTTTACAAATCATCTTTAAACTTTACTAGCAACAAAGTGATAGGAATTTTTTTGGTGTTCGGAAATTGGGCTTTGTAGTGTTTGATGATTTGTTTTTCTAGTGCAAGTAGGCCTAAAGGCTCAAAATGCAATTTGAAATTTTAAAGTGCCATGTGGCATCATTTTAAAAACTTTCAAAGTAAAATTTATGATTTTAATGGCACCTCACAAATGAAATGCATCCAAGGACATCTATTATTGATCCACATTTGATTAATTCATCAATTATCAATGGATTTTTGTAAGAGTGTTTTGAAGGTTCCTTTGGATTGGGATCGTATAAATAAATTTCATTAAAGTTTTGTAAGCTCTTTTCAAATAACTATAATATAAAATGTTATTCATCACCTTCAATTTAATTAACACCAACAATTTAAAATAATATTTAACATTTTTTACTTTTTTAAGTGTCAATATTACACATTCCATTAATGTTTCTCTCTCAAACCCTCTTGATTGATAGCTAGGAAAATGTCAACATTAATGCCTTCATTATTGGAACCCAATTCATCTTACAAACACCTTATGAAGGTGTTCAATTAATTACTTAATTCATTGTCAATTATTTGATAAAGATCTTTCATAGTTGAAATTAAAGTGAAAGAAATGTGGAAGGGGAGAAATTTTTTTTCTTACCTTTGTTTACTTTGGAAAACTGATTTTCTATTGTCAAAAGATTCTATAACAAGGTTCAACAACCCTAAAAATTATTTCAAGGACCTTCAACTTCAATTAGCCTTAAAAAACTTTCAATATACTTACAACTGTACTATTGTTTCCATGCATCTCTCTTCTCAAAACAAAAATTCTTCGAAGTTTGCTCCTTTTGGTGCATGTATCCCTTTAGCCCAAAACATTCCCATCATCTCTCGAACTTCTTTTCCCTAGAACACTTTCATGGCAAACCCCAAAGTAGAACCTCTCCTTCCTCAAGGAGTTCGACCCCCTTACATCATGCCTCCAAGCCCTCCTCTTGCACCTCCAAGTTTGCTCCATGATCACCTTTACTTGTAGTGTAGATGTCTACTTCAAAAGTGGAAGACATCTAATAGTCCTTGTTTCAAAAATGGACCTACATTTTATTGTTTCAAAATTGGAGTTTCATTGAAATGTTTGTCGTAGTTTTTTATGGAGCTCTACCCTTCAACATCAACTTGGTTCTTCTACTCTATTGGTTGTTTGGCTATTGTTGATACCATTGTTATTGTTAGTTATTGTCTTCTAGCAAATTCCTTTCATGTTTTGACACTAAGTTATATAAGGTTAGGCAACCAAAATTTCCACTAACAATAGGTTCCTTCACAATCGTGAAAGCATTATCTATAATCAAAAGGAAGGGAGATACTTGCCATTACATACCCAACAACTAAATAATACATAACCTATATATTTTGAAACATGTATTGCCCAAAATTGATATCTTGGTTAACCTCCTTGTCTTTTGGTTATCCTATATAATATAATTCATGGTTCAATATTGCAATTACATTCCATGAACTATTGTGTTGTCCTCTTTCATTTGGTTTGTCTACTTTTTATGCAAATGAAAATTTTCAAATTTCAAATTCAAATGATTTTATATAGCAATAGAGAAGATTTAACCAATAGCTTGATTTTTTCCCTTAAAGTTTTGAGAATAATGACACATCATCAATTTTGGACACCATATTTTCAAATCACCTATATATGCGTATTTTATCATTTTCTCCAATGAACAAACACCAAAACGTTTTAGTTGCAAAAAATATGTTTCAATTTTAAAAGCCATTTGTGAGTGTATTTGTGTACATATTGTCAATGCAACACTAATATATCAAGTTTGAAAAATGAAGGACAAGTTTGATGTGCAACATAGATGTAAGAAGTAAACATCAAAAGCATCTTGCTTCCTAACTATTTGAACAAAAAATATTATTATAATCTTGTAATTTATAGCCTTATTAGACATTGCATCTTAAATAGTCATGGACAATAACCCCATTTGATTGGAACCCTAACCAAATTGTCAATGGTCAACTATCAAAGTCGATGGCCTAATTAACATCACACCATTTTTCAATTGTCATGTTATCTTGTTTCATTCCATCCATAATGTCATAATTTTGTGTCCTTCTAAAAACAACATCGTTAGATATGTTCAGCATATCAACACTATATTTGGTTTCAAATTGACGAATTTTTTATGTTTTGATTCACCTAAATTTAAAGGCAACATTCCATGGGTCTAATATAATTTTTAACATCTCCTTCGTATAGAAATCATGATGAAAAGGCCAATAATGTTTAAGATATCCATTCACAAATATCTTGCAAACTAATATACACTTTTGGATGTCAAAAACAATGACTCAATAGTTAAATCGATTTTTGAAAACCATTGTCATGCTTGTTGCTTGAGAAACACATAAGATTTTTTGTAATTTAAAACCTTAGATTCTTTTCCAAAATTTGATATAGTTTTTTAGTTATTTCACACACAACTATTATTTGGTAAGTTAACAATTAAAATTGCTTAACATTTTCGAAAAGCTTCCATTAAACAATGCACAAACCAAACCAATGAACGTTGTAAGGCTTTTTAATCGATCCAATTAATAGTAAGTATAAAATTAAGGTTTTTTGGGCAATGTTTTAGGTATCATTGGAAAGTCCTCAATGAGTAGGGAAGCCGGGAAGTTATTTATTAATGTTTAGAACATGAGTTATTGAATTTTGAGTATTTCTATGATTATAAACTCGATCCAAATCCAAAATTAAAAGTTTAGGGAAATTTGAGGTGCCCTCTTGGTTCCATTGGAAAGCTTTTGATGGTTACGGTTGCATCAAGGTGATTTCATCATTTTCAAACCTATGGTGCAAGAGTTATATATTGAATCTTGAGTAAATTTTTGCCATACAAAACTAATCAAAAATCTAATTTTAAGGGAAATTGGATTTTTATGGTTCAAAATATCATATATATTTTGTAAAACTACATTACAATATGTGCTCAATTGTAGAGGCCACACCACACTAGTTGATTTTGAGTCTTGGGAACCAAACAATGCACAGTGTCTATATGTCAATTCTGATCAAATGGGTGAATGTTTAAATTTAAAAATTTATTCATGATTCACGATCTTTATACAATAAACATACTTTCATAAATTAAGGGTGTGATAAAATAATACATACCTTAATTTTAAATTAATAAATCTACAGTATAAAGTGAAAATTGTGGTCTTTGCTAAGCTGCCATTTTTTAAATAAATGTTTCTCTTGATAATCCTTTTTTTTTTTCAATTTCTGAAACCACAATACAGACTAGAAATCCATTTAATAAAACAAAAGAGGAATGGAACATACATATTTTGTTTTATAAATTTGGCATTAATATGTATGCATACATTTTGCTGTAATGGAAGACCTATCATCGGGGTTTTTCTTTTCAATTTTGTGAGGTAGGTGAACTGGCAACCAATCCACAATTGCAGAAGTTCCAATTTATTGATACAGTTATAAAAACCTCAAAATTCTCAACAAGTTCTAAGATCAATGAAATACTTTAAATCTTTTAAGTTGTTTTATATAATCAAAGAAAGAATATTCACAAAAGCATGGGGCCAACAATGAAGTATCATAGAATTAATCAAAATAATAGTCGCTGCGTGTGTACCACTTTTTCATTTCAATGCAACAAAAGAATTATTGGCTTTGACCATGAGTTGCAATTCCTTCTTTTCCACTTATGAAAAGGTGTGCACTATTTGAAAACAATGTATTGCTTTTGACTTGATATTAACCAAACCAATCAAATATCAAACACATGGAACAACCAGAAGTTCAGCATAGCATTGCAAACAAATAGGGAGCAATGGGAGCTTACTTAGGGTTTTGGGTTTAGGAATTTAGTGGTTTTAAGGTTTCAGGGTTTAGGGTACTATGTCCACTTCAACATACCTATCAAAGATAGTTTTCAATTTGTAGTCAGTCTGGTCTAAATAGCAATCCCAAAAATACATTGTCTATGCTATTTCTTGGATATACAATGTATAGGATAGAAACCACTGAATACATAGATGGCAATCTCATATTCAAAGTGTGGATAGTGTAGTACCTTCAGGTAAGACCCACAGCACTTTGTCCCAAAAAGTGAATGGGATTCCTCTCTGAGCTGTTTGCTTCTGTTTCTTCCACATAAATCTTGGGTTAACTTTCAACTGTAGTGGACATATCCACCAGGGCAATACTTCTGTCAACACAAGATAGACTTGCCCTTGGAGACAACCACACATCCAATGCCAAAGGAAAGCTCTGCAAAGCTGATGAATTTGTGCTCCTCCTGCATGGATTATTCCACACCATCCAGGTCACTTGTGTGAAAGTCTTTAAGAACCTTAACAATAGATCAGATCAGGCACAAAACTTTAACATCAGATATATAATGGCAATCAAAGCTGTATGAAGGAATGAGTTTCACAGGAATTCTGAGTTCCAGTTCAGGTCCTCACCATAAAAGTAGTATTGAGACCTTCTTCCCGAAATTCTTGGGCTCAAGCTGCAGCCTTCAGCATGACACCAGTCTTCTTTGAGTAAAAATCAAACAATATTTCAAATACAGTGTCATTTGTCAATGGATATGCATAGTATACATCCAGGTCAACCACCTATCAACACAATGTCATAACATCATAAACCACCTTTGGAGTTCCATGTCCCATGCAAAGTAACAGTGCCCCAGTGTCTTAAAAGTCAATGCTTTTACATTGCATCCCCATTGGGTGTGCACATTCCTGACATTGCTTCAAAGGGAAAACGCCAGAGATATGAAAGGCAACATGGTTAAGCTCTCACTGTTTGACGGTCACGCAATTATCTGTCATAAGAATCAGACCCAGAATCAAAATCTTCCTAAACAAATTGCACTCCTCATCCAATCAGACTCCAAACATCAGATTGCAACTTGTGGAAGCATTCCATTTGGATGCTGTACCTGGAAAACACCAAAGAAAAATAGTACATCTATAGCTAAACTATGGGTAGAATCACAGAACAGGCCACTTTGAGTGCAGCTCAATGAATCATGCAGCCCTCTCATGGCCAGGATATTTGACAGTCATAAACTCCATTAACCCCTCAATTGAACTTCCAAAGAACAGGTCAATCTAATATTCTACTTATTACAGAATGGTACAAGCCTTTTGAGACTTGCCAGATCTGTGACCCACTTGGTTGCAGGACAACTGAAGTGCATACCACATAAAAATGGATGGAAACATAAGTGACATCAGGAGAAGAATATAGAAGCTTAAAAAGCCATGCAATAAGGAAGTTATAGACATACAAAGGCACATCAAATCACAACAGCATACAAAAGTGATGATGGCATCTATGTACAAATAATCAATAGAGTTCACTTTTTCTAAGCCTCTGGTACCAACTCAATAATCATCCTCAAAACTAAGATTTTTGCCAGCAGCAATTGTTCAATCCATCCTTGTTCGCACAGAGCAGCAGAACCCTGGATGACAGAGATTTTTGAGGTGGCATTACCGCAATGTGACATAGCGATTAGTACCATGTTTTGCCCAATGATCTTTGAGGTCAACAGAATAGCTTACATCAACACCTTCCAATGCTAGCTTCTCTAGAAGTTTATCAAAAGCTCCAGCACTCATCTTCCTTCCAGCTAGTCGAGAACCCCTCTTTTTAGGGTTCATTGGCAATGGGTAGAGTGAAATATGGGTTGTGCAACAAGCAGATTGCCATCCACCGTTACCCCATCGATAGCACTGTTGATTCAATCCAGTGCAAGAGCAGTATGGTGTTGGGGTTGGAGCAGAAACCGGAACAGTAGTGTAACTTGACCGACTTGCATTCTCCGATTCACGTATTTGCCCTTCCTCTTGATCACCCTCTATTTGAGGTCCTTGCATTCGTCTCTGCAGGGGTAAAGGCCAATTCTGTGGCTTTTTCATTTCAGGACGAAAAGCTGTGTTTCGGGCCATGACACCAGGTGAGTGTCCAGGAGATTGTTTTCCCTGTAACTCTGCCTGTGTCTCAGTCCCATGAAAAGCCCTATGCTCACCAGCATCCTGAGTGGACTTGGCACCAAGGGTCATGACAGAATTGGGTTGGAAATCACCAGGCAATGAGCAATGATCAGTGAACCCCACTCGTTGCAGGAGCTTTGACCCATTTATGCCTCCTGCAGAACTTGGCCGTTTCCGGCCTCTTGATGAGGATTCCTTTTGCACTTTTGCAAGTGCAGAAATGGCAGCATCCCGTTTCAGCAGGGCCGAATCCCGGTCAGCAAGGGCAGCATCACGTTGCAGAAGGGCAGCATCACGCTCTGCACAGGCTGCCATCTTTTCAGCAATTGCAGTGTTTTTCTCCAACAGTGCAACATCCCGTTCAGCAATAAGCTGCAGGACAACATGATGGTCTGGTACACCTTTGTGTGGCTGCAGGACCATGTGGTGGTGGTCTAGTACACCTTTGTGTGGAAGTCGGTTACCTCTTCCTACCCCTTCCATTTGAGCCTTCAAGGCCAATAGAACATTCGCTTAATCACCACCCACTCATTTCCTTCTTAAGACTTGATCACTTACTATAACTGCAAACAACAAGCACCTATCAGAATCTGTATCCACAAAGTGTCACCACCAAGATCTAACTACCTCAGCAATGACAACACTCAGACATACCAGACAAGGAGGACAAGCTCTCAGATCTAATGGTATTGGAGACCGACCACACTAGAAAACTCCAACAAAACTCTTTTGAGCTGGATTCAGGTCTGTTGGGTGGTAGGACATACAAGTAGACTATGACCTAAACTATCAAACCAGCGTGAGCATTCAAACAATTTGTTTTCTGGAAGACTCACGTGGCCACAATTACATGCAATCCAGTTCTCTTGGGTGACAAGAGACACAGAGAGACTATGACCTAAACCATCAACCAGCCTCCTGAGCATTCAAATAATTTGTGTTCTGGAAGGACTCACATGGCCAAAATAACATGCAATCCAGGTCTGTCGGGTGGTAAGACTATGACCTAAAGTAAAAACCTGCCTGAGCATTCAAATAATTTGTGTTCTGGAAGGACTCACATGGCCAAAATGACATGCAGTCCAGCTGCTGCTGAATACTCCAGCAGGAATGAGCCCAAAAATCCTCAAACACAGTTGCAAGCATCCACACACCCACAAGTTCAAAAAAAACAGTCCACAAAAAATTAGGGTTTAGAGTTTGTGAAGGCAATGATCACCATCCACCAGCAGCAGCACTCTTGCACATCAAAACGCATCATCATTATTATCCCTGTTGCTCGCTTCTCTGCTATGGCAAAAGGAATCGAAGCTTGAAAGACATGGAAATAGTGTAGAGATGCCTTACTAAAAACACAAAACAAACCTGCAAACCCTAATGGCAACTGAGCACACTATTAAGTGTCACGACAACTCCCCCTTACAGATGTTCAGAGAAAATGGCAGAAGCTCTGGTTTCGAAGTGGCCACAAGGATCCAACTAGAAAAGTGCACAAGAAGCTAGGACTTCAAAATCCAAGGCGGAGTCATCAGAGATGAAGATGACTCCAGCCAGAGGCAAAAACACACCCAAAATGTATGTGGCACACAGAGACACACAGAGAACAGAAAGAAGAAGAAAACTTTAACAAAAACAAAAAAACAGACTCTTCGCAAAAAAAACGCCGCTCCAAAAAAACAGCAGATCGCACATACAAAATTTCAGAATAGCAACAAAACCAACCCCAAAAAAAAAAAAAAAAGAAAAAAAAAAAAAAAAAAAAAAAAAAAAAAAAAAAAAAAAACAAAACACAAAAAACAACCCAAAAAAAAAAAAAAAA
>Ga0116231_10000033_pt1 | contig 127107 bp, 68 predicted proteins | sample S1TSphgellanicum_2_FD_89695 | JGI IMG/M metagenome (GOLD analysis project Ga0116231, IMG submission 89695) | Host-associated microbial communities from peat moss isolated from Minnesota, USA - S1T2_Fd - Sphagnum magellanicum MG | ecosystem: Host-associated > Plants > Peat moss > Unclassified...
AGAGAATACTATATGGGGGAAGGTGGTGGCTTCCCCCGAGTCCGGGCCGTGGTGAATCTTGTGTGTCCAAGTGCCCATGGCAAGTCCCAACACCAAAGGGTGTCCCGAATGCTAAACTAACCTGATTTGGTTGGTTTTTGGATGCAAATTCACATGAGCTAAGCTAGTCCCTCTTCCTAGTCTAATCCCGGGGCTCCCAACTCGACCCTCTACCCCTTTCTAGAGTTGGAAGCCGGGAGCGTGCTACTAAGTTCAACTTTCCGCAACTTGACTTTATGAAACCCCCAAGTGGGTTTCACCTCGTGACTTGGGAGCGCGTCAAGAAACAATGCAAGGTTTATGTTTCATGTAAGGGCTTATAAATTTTTATTAGTTTTGAGGAAGAAGGTGGACAAAATCAAAATGCAGAAACCTAACAAGAAGAAAAATCTTGCTAATAGTTGGGAAGGTCCTTATATTTTTGTTGGTTACAAGGATTGCAAGGGCACATAGGAATAAGATGAAGGAGGCTGAACTTGCATAATAAATGACCTTGATGACAAACACTAGGAAAAAGCAAGGAAAGATTTGTAGATCTACCATCCTGTTCATGGAAGTCAAAATCTATGAGGACATAGATTTTTAAAAAAAGGAAAGGTGACACGTGACTAGGATTTGTGTTAGAAGAAACTTTTGATGACTAAGCCTTAACTAGAAGAAGTGATGAAATAGCCCTAATGAATGAAGTATTGGTAGAAAAAGCCAAGAGAGAGGATGGTTAGCAATCATTCATGTTAGAGGAGCCACATTTTGCTTCTTGATGTCTTTGTTATTTTTATTTTTATTTGTTGTTTATAGGTTACGAAATTTGGTGTGTTGCTTTTCATGGAATGCCGACGCCCATATCAGAAGTTGGTGGTGGAACATTACTTCTTAGATTTTTGTTGTTGGTGTGATGCGAGATTTGCTAGATGGAATAAAGAAGGTGCCTAGTGAAGGAAGGAGATAAATACCTAGTGATGACGAAAGCTAAACACACTTTGGTTTTTTCATTCAAATTCAGTTTTCAATTTGGTTTGTTTTGTGTTGAAAGCTTTTAGGAGGAATGCTTTAAGCTTAGATTTTGAATAGGCTGTTCATATTTGCTTTAGGATTTTTCGTTGCGTCGAAGTAGAACATTAGGAGTTGATATGTCAATAGAGGAATTTTAGGACAGAAATGATGAGAGGCTCAAGGGGGTTGTTTGGACTAGCCTTAGTGGGATTCCTACTCAAGTTGAATGTGCTTGAGATAGTTGGGGATGAGGCATGGGAAAGATTGAGTACTTGAATGTTTGGGAACTTCAAGCAAATTCTTTGTAGTGGGAGGTAGTTGCGAAGATCTGAAAAAGATGTTACAGACATTGCTTGTCCATATTTTTACCATTTCCATACCTACATTTCTATTGGGATTTTGGGAATGTTGTGTGTAAAATTCATTTGTTTTTAGGATACCCAATGGAAGGCCATGATAGTCCACAAAAAGAGGAATTTGCAACATGTTGATCCATCAAGGTCCTTAGAGTAGTTCTGTTATCAGGCTATAAGAAAATGTATTGCTCCCACACACTGGTTGTGTGTTTTCAAGGTTTTCTATAATGACATATGCGCGTATTACTTTGTTGTGACAATCTAGCATATAGATTTGTACGTTACCCTCCTTTTTAGGTGACACCACCTCATTGTGTGTCGGCATTGCCTAAAGTGTGCACATCAAGTTAGGTTTAATGGAACATTAGGTTACCTCATCATCACTTTTTTTTTTCACCCATTTCCAGGTTGTAATTTGGTCCATTGAATCAAAATGAACCTTATTTCAAAAGAGCATTGTTGGTTTTGGATTTTCAATTTTTTTTTGATAACATAGATGTAAAACATGTGTCAACTTTACAATGTGCGTTCATAGAGGTTAAATTGATTGAAGTTCGCAGTGTGAAAGGTTTGGAGTTTTATTTTTTCAAAGGCAGTGACCCCCTTTACTTTGGGGGACCATATCTTGGGCGTCTCTTAACCAAGTTGAGCAGTCTAAAGGACAACAGAAGCATCCAGAGAAGTGCTACAATCTATCTTCAGACCCCAAAGCCAAACGACCCGAATTCAGATCAGAAATTTTCAACTGAGTAGTGCTTAAGTGTACTAAGACTGGCCTGCTTAACCTAGCTGGCTGCATAACGGCTCTGCAGTGTGCACTTTACGTGACGACAATCCGTAAGGATGATAAATATTCAACAGACTAAAGTGGAAACAAACACGTGGTGATCATAAGCAGGTGAAGCTCGTTTGGACCCATAATGTTTAACCCGAGAATGTAGGGATACCAGACTTTGGCCCCATTGTTTCTGGGTGCATCACAATACTGTAGTACCTTGGCAAGCTTGGACACTAGTTAAATTATTTATAAAAATGTTGAAATTTTCAAAAATTATATTTGTAAAGGAAGGAAATTGTGTGAAGGAGAGTAGAGAATCTAGTGGAATATTTCTATATTTTTGACACGGAATCTTGAATTTATTTAATTAATTATTCGACAGACATGTGTTGAAGCTGCCCTGGTAAACCCTATATCGGTCACTTGTGAAGAAGTTACTCATATAGGGTTCACAAGTGACCGTTATAGGGTTTACTGTAGTGAAGAAGTGAAGTTGTTTTGTTTTGTTTCAAGAGAGGATAGGCGAGGATATGGTCTTGGGCATTGAGGTTCGCACAATGGAGTTGACCTCCTTGCTGAAGCGCTGGAGCAGCGACCATCCAGCGATTCACAACTTCCAATGGAATAGGGAGACCACATGGGCCTCGTCTCCCACCTTTGTGCTTGCTGCAGTGGTAGGCTACATCGCGGTGATCCAAGCGCTAAGCGCATTACTTGCAAGAAGGGAAAAAGCAGTACCGCTGGGTTACATACCCACGTTGCATAATCTGTTCTTGGCGCTGGGATCCGCAGCAATGTTCATGGGTTGTCTGCAAGCGACAATAGCAGAAGTTGAAAGGAGTAGTTGGCTATGGGGTCCCAGACGTAGCGCAGACTGGGTTTTGTGTTTTCCTCAGGGGACTCGAGCAGCAGGTCCTGTGTTTTTTTGGTCGTATGTCTACTACTTGAGCAAGCTCTACGAGCTTCTCGATACTCTCATCTTGATCCTCAAGAGAAGACCCCTTACTTTTCTCCATGTGTTTCATCACGCCACGGTCATCGTCATGTGCTACTTCTGGCTCCAATTCGTGCAATCGCTTCAGATCATCGCTCTTCTCACCAACACCGCGGTCCATGTGATCATGTACACTTACTACTTTCTCTGCAGCATCAACCGTCCTCCTTTCTGGAAGAAACTGGTCACCAATCTCCAGATTGTGCAGTTCGTCTTCAGCTTCGTCGCCTCTGTGGGAACTCTGTGGCTGCATTTCAAGGGTGACGGATGTTCCGGGATGTATGCTTGGCTCTTCAACGCTTCCTTCAACGTTACTCTGTTGCTCCTTTTCCTCAATTTCCGCAGCAAACAATACGGACCAAACAGAAGCAGCAGCCATGGGAGCCGCAGTGACAAGCAAGCATGACCCTCTTTGTTTTAGCTGCTGCTGGAGGAGCTCTGGTGTGGGTTCCTGTGTCCCCCCCTCCCCCATTTTTTTTTTCTTCTGCTCTTCTTCTATTCTTGTATGGATGCAATGAAGCAACTCCTTGCAATTCTCGAAGCCATGAAGGAAAATTTCCTGCTCTCAAAAGAAAAAAATGTGCAATCGATTCTTTAGTCTGCAAAGCAAAAATAGCAACAGTCTGCATTGAATCTTCATCTGGAAACATGATGTGCATCCATTTGTCTTCGTCTGGAAACAAGATGTGCATCACTTTTGTGTCAATCTTTCAGAAAGCACAATGTGTGTGACCAAAGTCTTGGTCTGAAACAAAACATATGCCATCACTTTTGCATCGAGCCATCATGCTCTTCAAGTCTTCAGTGCATGCATGCACTTTTAAAGAGACTTCTCTTTCTCTCTCTTGCTTGGTTCTTGCAATTCTTTTAGCCCTGGAAATTCTTGCTTCTCTGAAGAGGAAAAAAACATTCAATGCTTTTGCAGCAATCAATCTCTGTGCTGACTTTGCTATACATCCTTTTAGGTTTTTCTTTGAGCTTTTCTTTGTCTGTCTTTTGCCACTTTTTCTTGGTTTTGCAATGAAGCTTCTGTCAGCAGCTTCTCTTGTCTCTTTGCTCTTGTGAAGAGGTAGCAATTCCTTTTTGGTGGGGAGTTATCCAAAACCAAAATGACCATCATTTGGGTTCTGTCCTCTGTTCTTAACCCTCTCTGGAAGAAATTGTGCAGGAGACCCTTTTATGGGCTACTCACTTCAACTGCTTTCTGCAGCACAATGTTTCCAACTCCATGAACAAAATTCCAGTCAAGGATCTCAAGTTTCACCATTCAAAAATGCACTGCAAAGGGGCTTTTAAGCCTATCCAAATCACTGGGGTTTAGATTCTTACAACACACTGCTGCTGCACAGCATCAAGTCTTAGAAGTGGAGTTAAGAATAATTGACACTGATCACAATCTTCTTTGCCCTCTCCAAAGTTTCAACAAGTTTGCAATTTGTATTTCTTGCCATGTGTTGAAAGCCTTATGCAGAGAGTGAGCAGTTTCTCTACAGCAAGAGTTTGCAGCATAAAAACAATACCCTTTTGAGGCTTCTTTGTTTGCATCTCTTCATGTTTTTGCTATACAATAACCAACCTTGCAACCAATAGAAGCAGAAACATGTCACTCATTGTCCCAGTTTACACAGATGATTGCATCTTGTGTGAAATTCATCTGGTGTGCTCTAGATAGGAAAGTGGTCTTCCTGAATCAGGACCACTTGCCAGATCTGATTTGAAAAGGGAAGAATGGATCTGCCCTTAGGTCTGTCATCACCACAAATTCTCTCCTATCACTACAGCCACAGAAATGTATCAGCAACCGTTCTCCAATGGCTTAAGGTTTTGATTTTCTTCAGAGCTGTGAGGGGAACACGTTGGTTGTTAAATGCTCTGATATGTGGCTTCCAACTTTCCAGACTCCTTGAACCACATCAGTGCTCAGGTGATCCTTGAGTCTCTTGAAAAAAAACCAAATCAGCTCTTTGTTATTCCTGTTTGAAGAAATGTAGTAGCGTAAGCTTTGGGTTAGCTGAGAAACCGTGAGGCTTGTTTGAGATATAAAACCCTATGATATGAAAGTTGAGAGGACATGAGAATCTCCAACAGAAGTCTCAACTCAGCTGCTGCAATGTGGAGTTTCCAGAAAACACTGTCGAAGATGCTGCTCTGCCTTTTCCAGCTTTCAGGAGTGAGAGAGCCAGTCATCATTATTGCTGCTGTCAATGTTCACCTGTGGTTTCTATTTACTGCTTGTTGTTCCACACTCAAAATATCCATATGAAATTCAGCATGTCAGACATTCTGAACCCACCCAATGTGCAATTGCATGAGAATTTAGATATCACTGACTTTACTAAGCAGACTTGCATGCACATCGTCTACAGAAAAAACCCAGATTAAACACCACAGTTTTCATGTATGGCAGTACAGAGCTCCAACCCAACACACTTACCTTCTGTCCTGGAGAAAAGATAACAGTCAATTGTAGGCATAGTAATAAGGGACAAACCCTAGGGATGAACAACTAGTGGCAGAATGTGCCCTCAGAGTGCCTGGTGTTAATGAATTTTGCCGGATGAACTAGGTGGCGGAATGATCTGGTGAGGTACGCTTTCCAGGTGTAAGGGAGATTTGCTTGCCCTTTCTACTAGTATTTTACAGATCCTCATCCCTCGATTTTCCCCCATCATGCCAACACATTGCAATGTGGAATCATGCTTTTTGAGTTCAGAATTGGCCTTTCCAAGTGCAGAATCAGCACTTGGCGACAAATAGAATACTTTGGAACATAAAGTGCCCACAAATAGGTAGAAAAGGGCAAGCAAGATCCTTTAATTGGGAGGAAAAGCCTAAGTTCAGAACCTTAAGATGGATCTATTTGTTCATAGCAATAACAAATGTGAATAAATGGAAGATTAATTGGGATGAAGTCCCCAAAAGTTCCATTGCAAAGTTTGGAGTACAAACTTACCAAATGTGCATAAGTCTTAGTATGTTAAGTCAAGTGAAGATGACCAATGACCTCAAGGTAGACAAGGTTGCTAACTATGGTTGCCATTGATAGGAGTTATACGATAGTTATGTGTTTTTATCCTAGTTATCATAGGTAACTTAGGTAACTTAGGGTAAGTAAGGTTGGAACTAGTTCCAATGTGAACATTATTCTAGACTTTTCATGTTTGAGATAAGCAGGGATTTGTGTGATCAAAATCCAGGTCTTTAGATTTTGAAACCACCATATTTGTTGTGTATGTTTTGCTTTTGCAAAGAAGTGTTTTGGTTTTATTTGGTTAATGCAAGTTTGGTACTTGGATTCTTGCTTAGTTTGCAAGTTAGGGATGTTTTTGCGAATCCAAAAAACTCAGAATTAGTTTTTGATGCTATTTAGATTTTGTTAGTTGAGTGTATTTTTGTTTTGCATGGAAAGTTGGAGCTTGTAGCTTGAGTTAGCATCGGGTGGCAATTGTTAGTTTTTGGTGATTTGATTTTGTTGTGTCATTCCTTTAGGAACTAAATCCAAATTGAGGCCATACCTTGGAGCAAGAAAGATTTGTGAGGGGAAGAATAAACAAACTTGTTTTGTTGCTATAGAAGGATTTTCCCCCTCTTTCTATTTCTTTTTTGTTTATCCCTTTTCCCTTCTTCTTTCTTTCCTTGTCTTTCTCCTTGTCTTTCTATCTTTTTCTTCTTGCGCTCTTTGTGTTTTTCAAGTATCTAAGAACACTAACGACAACAACAAGAAAGATGCCACTATTGCCATTGCTAGCCAAGCTCCAAGCTCGGTTGGCCATGCTTCATTGGTTATAGGTAAAGGAAGGAGGGCAAATGGGGCTATTCACACTTTTCATCCTTATTTGTTTGTTGTCACACGATAGTAATAGCTGTTGCATTGTAGCTATAACGAGTGGTGGGTGAAAGGCACTCCTCATTCGTTGTTGTTGTTGTCATTGTCAATCTCATGCATGTAAAGAGGCAGTAGTTCAAGTTGTGAACTATAGCAATGAGTTGTGCTACAACAAATAAAAGTGAAGGGGGAAAAAAAAAAGGAAGTAGGCAACAAGAGCATGGAACTTTGTCTTTCCATCATAAATTGTTTTCCAAGTTCATAGAGCTTAGGTTGAGCTTACCTAGTTTGGGAACATTGGGAGTTTTACATGGTTCATAAGAAATTCAAAATAAGGGAAAAGGTTCAATCCAATCTGGACTTGCCCTTTACTTCATTTTATTTTTATTTTTCAAACTTGAGGTTTGTGATTTAAGGTAGGCTTCGATGGTTTAATGGTTAGGTTCAAATGGAAAGAGAGGTTTGGGTTCAATTTAAACAATTTTTTTTTTATTTAATTAATTTTTCTAATACCAAAACTTAGGTGACATCCACAATTTGGATGTAGTTGGGATTTCGTTTGAAAAACATGCATCCAATTATTTTTCATGTTTCATCCAAGTGAACAATTTTCATCCATAATTTGGATTATAAAAATTAATTCATTGGCAACTTTTGATGGTCCATACTTCCATATGTAGTGTCAGATTGGAGTGGTTTTTGCGCCATTGGATTTTTCTCAACGAATTTTGCAAGCTTGCAAGTGTGTGAACCTTTTGGAGACTACATGTTGGGGAATCTAGAGGATATTTTTTAATTTTTGGATTTAATTCATTTTAAAGGTTGAAAATTTATATTTTCTTCATGTAAAGGTTAAATTGGATACCATTTTCATTGTTGTGATCCTAGAGCAAAACATTAAGTGCATGGGAGTTTTCAGGTCATTTGGAGGTAGCCATTTTTGGAGGTTTTTTTTCCAAAATGTGGGGTGGTGTGTAGGGCTAACATTCTAGTGCTAATCATTTGGCAGTTCAACATTTTATTAGTGAGTCTCCTTTTCTATACTTTATAAGTGGAGGAGTATGATGACATCAACAAATGCGAGATATTTGAATTCATGTCATAATTTCCAAGTGGAAAATTTTTAAAATGGGGTTTGTGTTGCATGATTTGTTACCCCACTTTGTTTTGTTGGGATTGCATCTATTTTTTTTATTTATGTGTTGGTTGGGTTGTTAGTTCTTTTTAGGGGGTAAGGGGGTTTGTCGAAATGTGTGCCTTTGGCCAACATCATACGGCAATCATGTGCTTGTGTGATGACCTTTTACAAACTTGTGCATACTATTCAATAATAAAGCCTAGGTGAAAAGTTACATGCCTTCCCAAGTGTGTTGACTGTCGTAGTGAACACATGGGTTATAATTGGTGTGGTTAATATCTGAGCATGGGACAAAGCTACCACCCAATTTTGATGGCTATGTAGGTCTTGCTTGACATTTCATGAGTTGCCTAGACATAAGAATTAAGGTCTTATGAAGGGTAGGTTATAATTTTTGTGGTGATGGTCATTGTTGTTGGGTGAGATCAAAATAATGGTCAATAGACTCTTGTGGTGGCGGGATTGGGTTGATGGTCAGTGGAACACATTTGTTGTTTACATACTTGTGAAACCCCAAGTATGTTTGGCCATGTGGAACATGTTGGTGGATGCAAGTGCCTTAGCTAGATGGATGTAACATCCTTGGGTTTAAAATTTGGGGATTCTAGTTACAAGTTAGGCTGTAATAGGTTCAACATCTCATTAGGCCTAACAATAACCCATAGGTGTATCAATTTTTGGTTATGGTGATTATAGGGTTTGGATGCCCAAAGTTAAAATTTGAGCACCCAAGTTAGGGTTAAGGTTCATCATAGATGTGGCACAAGGTATATATACATGGAGTAGGTTCATTAGTGGATTTACCACCCACAATACTTACATTTTCATCTTATGAAGATTCTTCAAATTTAAAAATAGATTCACCTTCACACTTGGTTTTTCCATCATTGTTCTGGGACATGGAGGACATATATGGCACCTCCCAAGGACTCTGCCAATATTTAAGGGCAATGGGCACCATCGAACTTGATGATTTCATCCAAGATTTTGACACAACATTAAATATGCAACAATTTTGGAATCCCCAATTGTTTATTCTTTTCTTGGTTTGGAAAAGTTTATTCCAACATTTGGAAGGGCCACCCATGGATGGTTACCATGAGTTCTACCAAGTCCATCAAATTAACATTGAAGATTGACATTAGTATTGGTCACCCAACTACTTTTCTATTACATAAGGGTGTTCATTTCTTCATCTACTAATGCAATTGCATCAAGTGGTCATTTTTTAGTTGGAACGTCCATAGCTCCTACCACGCCAATTGCCCTTATTAACATTCCTTCCATGAATGGGCAATGGATTTTACTAGTTTTCAACCCTATGACAAAAAAATTCAAGGATTGATGAACGAATTATTAAGGAATCAAGATAAAAAAACTTTGCACTTTACAAGAGTTTCAACGTCGACCCCATGAGAGTTTGTGAGAGGCATATGCTTGGATGCAATGATTGATCAATGTGACTCAAGGGGTCATAAAGGCCTAGGCAAATTAATTCTAGTATGATATCTTGGACAAGGATTTTAAGCAATGTGGTGGGACATCATGTTCAGTTAGCCCACATAGCGAACCTTAATATGAATATTCCAAGTTTTTGAACGCATTGAGTTCAACATGAATAAAGAGAAGGTGGGGTGTAAATGAGATACAATGAGCCAACATGATTACTTTAAAAAAAGACTCCATGTCCTTTTTCCCAAATTTTTTTTCATACAAATGAATTTTGGAACAATTGTTTTTGCAATTTGTTATAATAAATGTTTATAGTTGTCCCAATATATGATATGTTTTTTTGTTCATCATTTTTGATTAAATATGAATTTTTGAAAATGTCTTGATTCCTTGTAAATTAAATTTTTTATTTATAAAAATGAAAAAAAATTCAAATCATAACCAAAAATTCATTTTTTACATTTTTATGTTTTCTTTTATAATAAGCTACAACTTTTTTTAACACATCACATAGACTATACTTCATTTACATGTGGTAAAGGAATTTCAAAGCTCTAAAATTTTGGATCAATTTTGGAAAGTTCTTTGAATTTTTAAAGTTTTAGAATTCCACATATTTTAGGGTATAAGTGTTTTTTCAATGTGGTTAATATGTTTTTATCCTCTTAATTTTTTTCCCATCAAATTTTTTTTCTTACATGACTCCTTTTGATCCTTTGCAAAATTGATTCATGTATGATGCCATAGGTATTCATTTTTAAAGGTCATAAATAAAAAAACTTAACTTAAAATTTTATCAAATGGACTTTTGGTTTGAATTCCTTGACATGCATATGAATGAAAAACAACAACTTGCCATGATTCCATGGTTTTAAATAACAAAAACATATATTCATTCAATTTTGACTATTTTCCTTGAAAATCCAATGCCCTTTTTAGCTTATTGGATTGTGACTTCACTTGGTGTAACTAACCCTCAGGTTTAGTAGGAATAATCCAAAGTCCTTTTTAACACATTCAACCCAGTAGGCGTGTGGTTAGCCAACCAAAGTGCACCACAAAATGGCAAGGTGCTTAAACAAAAACCTAGTGGTTGTGGCTTTTCATCATATTTGCAGAATAGGGAGTGAGGATAAATGTTGGAGACGTTGTGGGCTTCATTGAAAAAAGGATTTCCTTAATCTTCCTCATGAAGCCATTACCGCCAACCCTAACCCTAGTTAGCTTTATTACGATTGCAAGGTTTATGGTCATGACACATTAAACCATTGTTTCACATTATACCTTAAGCTTTGGCAAGGCCAATCCTAGGTGGAGAATGCAAGGAAATCACAAGGTAAAGTAAGGGTTAGAAAGGGAAAGGTGTGGCCAATAGTGGTTAGCCACCAAGCCAACTCCAACCCAACACCATGGAGACATGCTTTGCATAGTTAGAGGCTTTGGTGTCAAGTATGGCATCAAGTATGGTGGCACATGTGAAATCCAATGGGTTTGTGTCAAGGATGCCTTGAGATCAAAAAAACATGTCATCTTTTAGTTCAAATTTAACAATTTTTTCTGGGGCTGAATTTTCAAAGCCATTGGCCCCAGATGATGACATTTTGAAAATTTCTAGGGATCATGTTTCAAAGGCAGTTAATGATGGAAACCTAATCAAGTTTCAATAACAACATTGATGACTAAAGAAAAATGCATATGTGTTGGAACCATGGGTGTTGATGAAAGGTTGGATCCTCAACATGAAGAAGCTTAACATTCTAGGTTCATCTACCACAATCCTATGTGTTTGTGGACACAATTTCCAACCTTATAGGGGGGGTCTATTTCTGGTGGTGTACCGGTTACAACTAGGAGGATGCTTAGTTCCACCTCTAGAACAAGAACACCAACTACTTTGTTGGGGGTGACAACAATAATATGTCAAACCTTGTTTTCTCTACCACAACTTTGGCTATACCCAGTTTTCAATCGATGACAATATTTTGTTTGGTGGCCACATTATGTGAAGATGGGAATACCATGAAGATGTCAATACTCTAATTGAAGAGCCAGGACTTGTAAATCACCTCATGATGTTCCTAAAACTGACCAACAATTTATTTTGGAGATGCCACCTTGGCATGCAATAGGAACCAAACTCCAAGAATTCTTAACATGACCACCAATTGATCAAGCATGTGTTTTTCTCAATGTAATTGTGGTACATAATTAAGATGGATTTTTTTTGTTGAATGAAGTATTGGGATGACATTATCAACCTTAAAGGATTTTGTTGGATAGGTGTTCAACCTTTGATGTTGGGCAAAACCAAAATGGACGGTTTAAGTTTGATCAATAATGATTTGCAACCATGCCCATAGTAGATTTTGATGTCAATGGGTGAGTTAGAAAGTATTGGGGATTAATTGATCATGAGGTTGTCGTCCTAGTTAACCCCACCAAACCTATTGACTACACCAGGATGTGTGCTCATGGGATGGTTACACATGCTACATCATACAATGTATTGGTTGGAAGGGTAGTTTTGTATCCCTAGAGCTTACTTTGGACTTTTGGGAAGAAACTGCACTTTATCGACTAGGATGGCAAACATGAGAGAGTTGTAAGGCTTTTCTATTAGTTATTTTCATTAAGGGCTAGGTAGGAAAGATTAACAAATCAACTATGTTCACTATGAGAAATTGCGTCCACCAAACCTAAACACACATGCAACTAGAGCAACGAATCAACTATTATACAACTAAGTTGAAATTAGCCCATGGAAATACTATGAATTAAAAAATAAAATGCCATGTCAAAAAATTGGTTAATTGTACCATAGTTGTAATTAAATTGAATTGTGCATTTTTATATAGTATTTTGTACCTTATACATGCGGGTGTAATCAAGCAACATTTGACTTTATGATGAGTTGCATAGTAGTTGCATTTGGGGACTAATGTAGAACTATTACAAATGTTTACCACATGTAACAACTTGTTACAACTATTGTACGATGTGGACTTGCGATCATGCCATGCATATAGACTTGATCCTTCAATTTGATGCAACATGTGCAACTTGTTATCAACTATAAGTGGTATTGATGCAACTAAAATGGCTACTAGTGTGCCACTACATAAGTATTAGTTGCTGAACTATTAGGCACTATTGTGCCATTATTGGAGTATTATAGGTTCAACTACTATGCAACAAGTCAATCACTAGTGAAGATATAGAGATTTGAAATGACACACCCTTTTATTCCAATTGCCAAAATGGCTTACAAACATCCAATGAGCTTATTAGCCTTGCTCCTCCTCTTGCCTTCTTCTAACTATTTCATCTACAATTGCTAAATCTTTTGTGGATAACTATTTGACCCCTTGAAGGCATGCCCCTTCATTTGGGGGTGGTGTCAACAAGGGGGTGTTTAACCACGGGGCATAATCATCAATGTTGTTTGAATCAATGATTGAATCCTTTGCACAACAAATAGATCTAGATTCTTTATGCAATATAACTTTCCATTGTGGATTATGGTCCTTGTCCACAAAAAACACTTGTCGTGCTTGGGATGGAAAAATGAATGCTTCTTCATGATTTGCCATGATGTGAAGAAAGTTTGTAAGCAAAAATCTAGCCTCATTTCGTTGATAAATTAGATTTCCCCTTATGTTAATCCCATTGCGCACCCATTTGCATCACATAAGAATTATGGGTGTTGAAATTGGGCCATAGTTTAAAATGTATATGTCATTTAGGACAGTAACGTACTAAATGACAACATCTTCATCATGCACCTACATTTGTCGTTGGTTTAAAATACATGCCACCCCATAATTATAGCTCACCATTCCAAAAGTGGAGCATGATCAACTAACTTGGTAGTGATTAACATATGCTTTTAAGTGTTGGTATCTCAATGTTATTATTGCTGGTGGGTAGCATAATGCATATACATTGACATCCTTGATGACTTGTCCTTGTCGTTGATGTTCTTATACATCACATTGCACCCATTTTGCAAGAGTGGGGAAAGTACCTCCTTCTATTCCCTTCTTTAATGCACTCCTCCTCTCTTCTTCATATTTGTTGTGGATTACATATGACCTCAATTTAGACAAATCACAAATTTTTCACTTGCAAAATTTTGGTTGTTCACTAGTAAAAAGTCTATCATATGCAACTAGATCATATAACTAGTGTGCCACTCTAACACAATAGCATTAGCACTTTTATGAAACTATATTGTCATTACTATGTAACCAATTACGATCCAACTATTGTACATGGTAGATGCAAGTTACAGTGGCTCACTTTTGTGACGAAACGGTGTTTTTTCCCTTGGTACCTTTATTCAAATGCTTCTGGTGATTAATATATCCTTAAATCTACAAATTAAGACTTTGATCTAGACTTACAACTTCATTATGAAAAGAATTGTGTGGTTATTTATTGATAAATATTTTTTTTGTTAGTAGTAATGGACTTTTGAAGTTGAAAAATATGGACCGGTCATCTAATTGGAACATCACAAAATGGAAAAAATTGTTATTGGGACTCCATATATAATATAATACAAGATGATAAATTTACATGAAGAATTTTCTCTTTGAAAACTTTAACCATTTAATAGTTAGGGACTTTTGAATGGTTAAAATTTGACCATATTTTCATAAGTCCATATGAGTTGTAATTTTATTTTATTTTTCAAAAAATTTGTCCCAAAAACATTTTTTTTGAAAGTTTTAGATGGGGCATTATTCCTTTAGACTTGATAGGTTTTTCTTTTAGGACTTCCAAATCAAAAATTGACATTAAGTACATTAAATATTAGTTTTCACATAGATTTAAGAAGGTTTATAGGTGATTGAGCATGTATTATTCAAATATTAGAATACTAATATTTTTTAAAGTAACAACCATGTCCATTTGAATCATTTTTAAAAACATTATATGGACTTATAGGGAGTGTATTTTTTGTCAATTTTGAACCACTATACCATGCATTCACCCTATAATTCATTTACAGTTATTGATGACATAATACATCTAATGTATGGCTAAAGAACAATTCATGGTGACATAGGTGCAACTTTATGTTAACTATGCATTAAAGAAAATGGGTTTACCTGATCCAATCTACCATTGCAATTGTGTTTGTTAGGACATAATGGTGAGTCACATTTCACTCTGCAAGGTTTAAATGGACTTGATAGTTCGTCCCTTCCAAGCCCTCCACACTAATGCCCTCTTCTTCCTCCGTATCCCACATTCTTTGAATCATGGTTCGAAAGTCTTGTATGTATTATGTTAGAAACCCCATTGATAATTCCATTGCATATCCTTCTACCATGCACCCTTTAGGTTGTTATATACATCTAATATAACCTTTCATCACCTTGTTCATCCTTTCTATATAATACATGGTGATATGGATTTGGAGGCGGTACCAAGATGGCATGTTTTTGCATACTTATGCTTTGTTGAGATGTTTTGGGGATGTATTTCAAGCATGACCATGTAATGGGGATTCTAACAAGGAGGATATTGAGCTGGAGGGTAATGGTGCCCTAAATATACATGATGATTAATCTATTATTGCATATTTACAACAATGTGAAATTCCAATTGGATTGACACCCAAGGAGTAGGAATGGGTTGTGCATATGGCCAAATGGTTCAAATGGGAAGGTAATTCCTTGCTACGGGTGTGGACAAATGGATGAGTATGGGTAATACCTTGCCCAGAACAAGGTGAGGGCCTTGTTTAGCATGCTTGTGAAGAGTTGGGCCATTTTGGGATCAAACGAACTTACAGATTGTTCTAAACATAATATTGGTGATGAGGGATGCAATTACAAATTCAACAATTTATTTTTTGGTGTATGGTGTGTGATTGAATTCAGGCATCATTCAATGTACCTACACTTCATTTACAACCATTACCAATTATGGGGCAAAAATATTGGTGGAGTTTGGATTTTGTGAGCCCATTAAATTTAACACCTTAACATAATCTATATGTTTTGGTTATCATCGAACATTTTTCCAAATGGTTGGAGTTGGTGCCATTGCCAAATCCTAACAATGAAGGAATTGCATATGCATTTTTAAATGAAATTTTCATTAAGTTTGGTGTTGCAACCAACAAGGTACGAACTATGATGGGGAATTCCAATAGTTGTGTGAGCAGGCATAAAAAAATCATTGAATGACTTCACAAGACCATCTTGAGGCAAACGCATTAGCCAAATGGATGACATAAATAGTGAAATGAGGATTGCATAAGTATGGCCTTCAAAGGGCCATATTAGAAATTAGGACCTATAGTTACCATAGTTGGCCATAGGATATAAATTTAGTCGGTATGCCTCTTTGCATCATTTTCACCATATTTTTAAACATTTGATGCAATGTTATGGTAGTAGTGAGTTTGGATGATCCTACATGTACATTGTGGCTTCAAGCATGTGAGTAGAGAGTAACTTTATTTAGACATGTGATGCTTATGGCTATGGAAAATAGATCTAACAATTGTTCAACATTGGGATATTCTTTGGTATGGCACAATATGTGGAGGTGATTATTAACCTTAAATTTGTAGGTTTGAACTTAGAGATTTGGTGTATTTGTAACATGCAACACCAACTACTTCGGATGTGACTACAAGATGTGTTATTTTATGTGTGTAGTTTCTACTTTTCAGAGTTTTGTTGTTAAAGGGGCAAGATGGTTAGACATGGAACTTGATCATGTGCATAACTGTGCATTGTGTCATCTTCCTCATGTGGATGGTCAAATTGACCTTTCTTTGGCAATTTTTCCTATTGGATTTTGTTGTACATGTTGTGTGGGCAAGCCACAAGGGCTAGCACCATGTTGATTTGTGATCAATGTTCATGAGGTTAACATATGGGGTGTTTAACACCGTCATTGCAAGAAGTACCAATCGACAAATAGTTTTTCTTTCAATGCTTGAAACAAACTTAAGTTTTTATTCTTGTAGTTAGATGGTAGGAAAGTGCAGTAGATTTATGAAATTATATGTTGTTTGGTTAATGTGTGTTGATAGGATGGTTGTAGGCACTAACATTGGAGCGCATGACATCATAAATGTGTATAAAAAAAAAGAAGTAAGATAAATGCAAAATGAATGAAATAAAACAAAGGAAAAGGGAGAAATGGGTCACAATTTGTTCAAGTGTCCAATTTTTTTATATGTATTCACAATCTTTCAGTATTTTCAAATGCCAAAAAAAATCTACACATTTCCACCAACCTTTTCATTGCACAATTTTCTATGTGTCAAGATCTTCAACATTCAAACCATATGACATGTGACATTAATGTATCCACTTTGGCTTCAAATGTATGAAAATTATTGGTATTTTTGAAAAGAAGTCATATTTTATGGATATTTAAAGAATCTTGGACCCTTTTATTAACCATATGACTATAACTTTAAGAGGATTAATTTCAAGCATAAAAATATGGGTGGCATTAGTATACCTCCTTCTTAACACTTTCAAATTTTGTTTCATACCATTTCTTAATAAAACAAGGTATTTGCTATGTGGACAATTTTCAACAATTTCAAAAGGATCCAAATACACAAGTTTGCATAGTCATTATTAATGGATTGGCCTAAAAATTGGTGAAAGGATGCATCTAATGGATGTTGATGAAAATACACCAATTTTTCTTCAAATTGTTTTTTATAAACATAACATTTCCATATATGTATGAGGTATTTATTTTGCGGGACATGAATTTGGTGTTTTTACAATATTACCAAAATACCACTTATATTCATAATTACGGATATGTTTCAACATTTTTGTGATGTGTTTGTTGCATATTACATTATTGCAATTTCAAATTTTCATTAGAAAACACCTAGCATTGCATTATGTGGTATTTTGTTTGAAAAATCACATAGAAAGCTATGTGGGATAATATTTTCTAAACACTTAAGCAAACCCTGACTTAAACATTCATGAAATATGATTGTGAATTGGGGTGAAAGCACATTAAGGGTGAATCACTTTTCACAAAAAAAGATGATGTATAATGATTGTAAACTAAAATTTTGATTGCATCCTTTGGCTATATTAAACATAAGATTTTTTATTAAAAAATTACATGATAATATTTTTGAACTCAATGTTCACTTTGAGTCAAAATTAATCTTGATCTAACCATTAGATTAAAAATATTGAGTAAAATCAATGTATATAAAGTATATAACTTATAATTTTTTAATGGCCGTAAGGCTTCATGCTTATGGTTCATGAAACATTACTAAACAAAAAATAAATAAAAATTCTTGCAATACCTACCTATAAAATCTCCATTTTTTATATGGTAGTGGTCTTTTCCTAAAAAAGGATATTATTATGCATTTATTGTTCAAAAATGTAAAAAACCACATTTTTTGAATAAAATTTCATCCAATTTTTAAAAAAATTTACATGGTCCTAGATTTGATTGATGTATATCAATATCATACACCAAAAAAAATTGCACCCAAGAGTTCCACCCACAACCTTAATTTTGAAATATATATGCAAAAATTCAAAAATTCATGACATGTATTATTTTGTCACAAATATACTCCATGTATGTTCAAGTTCTTCAATGTTTGTTGGATTTTAAAAAATAATTGATTTAATTAAGTTTAAATTTAATCAAATACATTGAAAACAAAAAAAATCCAAGATGTGTTATCCATATGTTACCCAATTATAAATTAATTGCAGAAAGATTATAATTGTGACTACAATTTTTGGAAGGCTTATTGTGCTTTCACCCATTGCTATTAAAATAAAGTGGAATCCACATTACACATTCGGCAAGAATGATGTTTCAAATAGTAGTATAGATTTTAGAAGCTATGAATTATGTTCACAAAACCTAGATTAAAAAATGATTAATATTCCTTACTTGTACATCCTTTGGTAATCAAGTATCTTATAATTTTTTTGAAATACATGATTTGTACATCAATAATGTCACTTGCATTTTTTGGAAAAGAATGTGAGATAAAGAAATGGTCACCATATTATAATGTCTAATTTACAAATCTTTTTCCATTCAAGATGAGGTGAAACTATTTTTGAACTTTGTGTGCATTGAAAATAGGGTTTTGTTTTGTGTTTGTTTATTTAAGTGTTATTTGTCTTACATCAATTAATCAAAGATTGGAGTCCTTCATCTTGACCATGTTCATTTTTATGTACATTCACTGTGCAAGGCTAATTGGGATTCTACCCAATTGTAGGAGGTTAAAAAGTTCAAAAATAAAAAAAAGGTTATTACTTATCAAGAATATATTTTTTTCATGTTGATCCTTGTAAGTGGTCATTTGTTGTTGTCTTGTAAGATGAATTCATGAAATATGTGTGATGAAATTATCTTTCAATCAATCATGAACTTTTGATTTCATTTTCAAGTGTAATGACCTTGATTTGTCATTATATTTTGTCATAGTTCCAAATAAAAAAGGCCAAAGCATGCTCATATCTTGTGTTATAAAGAAAAAGAGAATAGCCAAGAAGGATTGATCATTGAACTTCACCTTTAAGCCATGTTTTATGCCTTAAAAATTGTTCAACTTGTAAGTGTTGTTATTGATAAACACATAACAAGTTTAAATGTCATCAATCCAATTGTGAACAAATGCAAATTGTGTTGGGAAAATGAGAAATTATGAGAAATTAAAATTATTGAAAGAGCTTTATTTCTAAAACATGTCTTAAAAACATAGAATTTAGAATTTTATTTACAAAATTATTTCACAATCAAAAGCACGAAATGTGGCAATGATTATATGATGATGTTTTGTGAAAATGAAATTTCACTATGTGTGTGTGTGTGTGTGTGTGTGTGACTTGGTGGAAAGATTAATTGTTCAATTCAAGATTTTATTGTTGCAATTATAAGAAAGGCACATGATGACATTTGTGTTGGGAGTCCTATTTTATTATATCATTTCAAAACAAAACTAAAAAATATGTATTCTATCAATATGTGAATTTTTTTACTTTGATAATTGAATATTTTACTATTATTTTGAAAGTGCAATTAAAAATTATATTAATATAAGTGATTTTGAGAAATTACACAAAATAAGAAAATGATAAGAATCAAAGACATAGATTGATTGATAATGAAGGTAATGCAATTTCATTCAAGGAAAATGGTCAATCAATTTTGAAAATGTTACATTATAATAATCGTTTACCTTGTCATGTGAGACAAGTGATAGTAAAAAATACAATGTCTATTGAAAAACGTTTTTTGCAATTATTTAGATTTTTTATTTAGATTTTTTCTCATGTAAACATATAGTTGTTGTCAAGAAGATTGTTTAGTCAAATTAAGTTATAATGTTTATTTTAAGTGATTTTTACAAATAATTATGAAAAAAAAGAAATGATTGAAGAAATCCAATCAACTTAATTCAAAAGAAAAATTAGTATACATATAATCCAAACACATGTTCTTTTGTATCCTCTCAAAAATATTTTAGAATAATCCCCTTAGTTTCCTTCAAACATTATCATCAATAACTAAACATATCAAGTCACAATATTTTCATTTAAATTTAAATCATATTTAGTCTATTTTTCCCCCCTTTAACACTATTTTTATAATTATTTTTCATGGATTGTGAAAAAAATCATTGATTTTTTGTAGTTGAAGTTGAACATGATTTATAAATTATATTTTCCCTCCCAAGTGATGGGAAAGAATTATGGTTGTGGATTACCATTTTTTAGTTTGATTGAAAGTTACAAAATTTGTAACTAATTTCCTTTCCATTTTTTTGATGAGTGTATTACCTACCTATTAATTACCATTCATCCATCTTCCATTTTTACCACCTTTGGGCACTTTCCAAATGACATGTTATATGGATCAAAGAAAAAATCAAAAATACATTCCACCTTTACATTAGGAAACACCTTTAAAATGAGGCATTTTGAAAATAAGTCATTATAACATGTTAACAAACACCTCTAGGCAAAGTAGTTTTAATTAACAAACTTCTTTTGATGAGAAGTGACATGGGGGTGAAACTTATAGGCATGTGAGGATGTATGAAGAAGGGACACATGCAAGTTCTTATGGTGAGGACATTTGTGTCATTTGTGGTTGGTGTTGTTTATAACTTTTTTTGGAAAAGTTTATCAACATATTTCAATCATCCTTGATGTCCAACTTAGATGTTTCAAATACAAATGTAAGTATGACATGCTTACAAACTCTCAACATCATATCAATATTTTGGTTCAAAATTCAAATTTTTGTTTGATATTCAATATTAATATCATATTTCATTCTAAGTGTCAAATAACATATTCACAAAAGCTTAAACATTTTTTTATATATTAAGTAAAAGAGGTTTAATGAAAAAAGGTTTAACACACATTTTCGTAAAACATTATCCCACCATATTCAATGATTCATCAAGATATCATGAATCATCAAATGACTCATCGAACATCATGTGAGTCACTATTTTAATTATAGTGAATGAAAAGTTATGAATAATTAGTATATGGGTGATTTTTTGAAATCTATCATATGGTCCTCCTTGGACAATTTCAAAAACAACTACTGCATTTCCAATTCTAACTATTTCACTTTTTTCCTTAATAAATATCTCCATTCTTATAATTACTTCATTTTTTTCCCATAATAATTGCCTCCATCCTTATAACTACTACATTTTTAGAAATCCCAATCATTTAATGAATCATGTATTCAAGTTACATATTTTATTTTGACTAACCATTGATTACATCCATTATTTTCATTAATTTTTTTGTTGTATTTACAATAAATAAAAAAGGAAATAAAATACATACATATTTTTAAAGAATTAATCATTTTTAAAAAAAATCGTTAATTTTAAACTTTCGTTCTAAATATGTTGCCATAAAATAGTAAGAAGTGTGAAAATGTAGACATTATGCACAAACATGTCACCATTTTATGTCTTGGAATGTTAATCATTAATGCTACAACAAAAAGTTGGGAAAAAAATGTACAAAGTGTAATAATGGAAAAAATGGAAAAAAACATCAATTACGAATAAAAATGGACAATGATGGATGTTTGTGGGTGAAATTCATTGATGATGATGTTGGTAGTGGTGATGTTGGCAATGTTAATGATGATGTTGGGGATGTCATTGATGAAACATAGTGATTATATTGTAGATTATTTCAAAGATCGATGATCATATGTGCATATATTCAAGGTAAATAAGCATCAATATTGGAAAGGGTGTGTCATACAAACAACTATTAATAAAAAATAATAATAGGATTAAAAGAGTGTCCTACATAGGGTAAATAAATGAAGGGGTTTATATCAAATAAACTTATGGTTGAGCTTCAACCTAAGCTTATTTCTTGGTTTAAAACTTCAAATCAAAACCTTGTTCAGGGGTAATTCACTTCCCTTGGTGTTGAAACTCATTTTATCTATTGTTGAACCTTCAACACCATAAAAGGAAAGGAGAATTTGTACATGTGTGTGTGTAGCTTGAGTGGGCTTTTCATATTCTTTTTGTATTTTCTTGTGAATTAATAACACGATACTTTTTGGGGTTTGATTGGAATGTGTTTGGGTTTAAAGGTGGCACATGTGTTTGTGGTAGATTTTATGGATCATGTGGGCAACCTATGATCGCATTTGTTATTCGAAAGGTGAAGTTGCGATGATGACCAACATATTGACAATCATTGTCCAAATGTAGGTAGAACCCCATCCCCATTTTCCTTTAGAGCCTTGAATTGAAAGCCAATATTAGTGTAGGTTGCAAAGATTGGGGTCAACAACAACATCAAGGGGTATCTTCGATAATCTACTAGATGTTGGTTTCACATGATCAATGAAGGGTTTATTTTAAGGCACCATCATCAAACATAAGCAACAATAATTCATCATCTGATTTTGATTTTGATTTTGATTCAACAACAACCATTGATTAACATGCATTGTGGAAATTTGATGAAGACAAGAAGCCCATGAAGGCTTTTAAGGGTTGTCAAGACCATCAAATTGATGATTACCATGAGTTTTGTCAACATAAACTCCAAGAAATTAAAGCATGGTGCTTTCATTGGTCCTCAAATTATGTTTTGATTACATTTAAAACCATGCCCAATAATGTAAAAATGTTTACAACTTTGATGGCAAGTTCATCAATTGGTGGCAATGGTGGGCAATAAATAGTTGTTGCAGGTGACATTCCGCCCCTTTCAACCCAATGAATGAAATTTTTGATGAACTTTGCCAAAATTACCAAGGGCTATGAATAGATAAAATTGCAAAGTTTGCAAGACTTCCAATGAAACCTTTTTGAAAATCATTATGAGAAATCGCATCTTCCAAAACCACACTATCCTACAACTAAAACTAAAAAAAAACTCATATACAACTATTATGCAATTATTCCTTGGGTATTACAACTATTGCACATGCAACTATCCCTTGGGTATTACAACTATTGCACATGCAACTATCCCTTTAGAAATACAATGTATTAATAAATAAATTGCCATGTCAGAAATTCATTTAGTTGTATTATAGTTAGAAGTGAGCTGAAAATGGGCCTTTTATACAGTAATTTATACACATCATGCATACATATGTAGTCAACCATGTTTGATTTTTTAAAAAGTTGCATTGTAGTACATGTGGCAACTACTTTAGAACTATCATAAATATGTCACTAAAGCAACAACTATGTTGCAATTAGTGCACAATGTACATACATGTGATTATGCCATGTGTCCACATCTCCACCACCCATTTTGGGATACATTTGCAACTAGTCTTCGATTATGATTCCCATTGATATGAATAGTATGGCCATTAATGCGCCACTACTAAAGTACTATTGTTCAACTATGGTATGATTATAAAACAACACTTATAACCTAATAAGGATACATATTCATCAATTATTTATATATTCATCATATGTGTTTCATTTTGAGTGATTTAAAATGTCATGGGAGTGCTACCTCAAGTTTTAAAAATCATCCTTGAAGTGCAAAGGAAAATGAGTAATGAAAAAATAACAACAAGAGAAATAAACTTTCCAATTTGCAAAACAAGTTTTTTTTTTTTTTTGGACCCCTCCTATTTTCAAACTTCATAATTTTTTAAATTTCTCATTCATTTTAAATGATTTAAAATGTTATAGGAGTGTCATTTGAAGTTCTACAAATTATCTTGGAATTTTAACAACAACAAAACAACATACAAGGAAGTTTTTGGGTGTTTGGGAACCAGCCTTTGTAGCATTTGGTGGTTTTTTTTGAGTTTTACTTAGGTAGGTGAAAAAGTAGGACATATTTATTTTGAGTTAATTTGTTTTGAGGGGCCATAACTTTCTTAATTCTATTCCATTTTTGATGATTTTTAATGCACTAGATGTGCTAGTACGAAGGGTTCAAGTTTTGTTTAGACACCATAAACAATGGAGCCCTCCCCTTGGATTTGGCTTGTTTTGAGTGTTTAACTATTATAGTTGTAATTCAATTTCAACTAATGAACAACTAAAAGATTTAACCCATATGTTTTGTCTTCAAATCCCATGTTACAAGTTATATAAAGAAGCTTTGATCTCTTATGTTCTCACATTAAAATACATGTGCCATTTTGGGATGAGTTGAAAAAAACTTAACGTAAAGGAAAAACCTAAAATAAGAAATAAAATTTCATGTTTATTCTTTAGTGCATTTAGTCTTGTGCTTTCCTACCTATTTACCTACCTAGGTAAATAAGTAGGTCCTACTTTTCTACCTACCTATGTAGGTAGGTAGGTCCTAGGTAAATACATAGGTATGTAGGTTTTAAGACCTACCAACCTACCTACCTATGGTTCTATATGACCTACCTAGTTACTAAAATAAATAAATAAATAAATAAATTTCCAAAATAAAATTAAAATGCCATGTGCCAATTTTTTTATTGTGCCACATTTTGTAATCTTGAACCATCATTAACAATTGTAATGGATGATGGAAGGTGTTTGCACACTACGGTGACCTTATATGGATGTCACAATGGTAGTTTTTCTTGTATTATTTAGGGACAAAAGAATAAATAAAATAAGATCCATTGTAATAATAAAAAAATGGATTCAACTATTTAAATATATCATAATCAACCTTTCAAAAATGAAAAAATCAAATCAAAATCATGGATAGCCAATAAGTAATGGACTTTTGAATTTTGCCCACATTTTTTGTCACACCTGCAAAACTCATGGATATGGACTTTTATTTTACAATGTATTAATCTTATGCGTTTAAAACTTTGGGACATTGGATGAATTATGTTTAAAAAACTAAAGATCCATTGGATGAATGGAATGTGATTTTAATTTATTATGTTATGGACTTTTAAAAATTCCAGAAATTATAATTATTTTAAAAGTTTTTAAGCATTTAAAAATAATTTCTTCTGATATATATTTTATATATTTTATAGCATCATGATTTGAATTTGGAAATGGAAAAAAATGTTATTTTCAATATCATCTAAATATTCATATTTTAAGTTAGTTTTCAACTACACTAGAAAAGGACTTTGAAAAGGGACTCTAATTTGTCGAAATTGTGACACCTTAGTGTGCTTTTGCCCTAGAGATCAATATTTTTAATTTTTTTATGTCCAAAAATATTCATAATGCCACATGTCAAATTTTAATATATAGATGACAATTAATGACATTAGCATGACATCATGGATGTAGTTATAATGGAATTGAATAGTAGTTGAAAATGAGTTGTTTTGATTGAGTTGCAAGGAGTTGCACTGTATGTACAATGAGTTACAACTTTATAACTCATGCAACTTGTCTATTAGAATTCACGACATATAAATATAGTGAGTTGTAAGTGTCTTTTGTAACTCAAAAATTGAATTACAAGGCCAATTACAAAACACCCGTTTTTTCATAGTGAGTTTACAAAAAGCTTATGTTTGAATGTGTCATTTCATCAATGTGACATAAAAGATCATCAAAGCTCAAGTTGTACAATCAAATGGTACGAAATTTTGGAGAAAAAATTATGTTAATGAATGCGGAATGCGATGTTGCTTTGCACCAAGCAAGTTGAACTTCTTGATGTGTTCCAATTATTAGAACAAATTGGACTCAACATGGTTGAAGAGAAGGTTGTGACCATTATATTTAATCGAAATCAATTAGGGCCCCCATCCCAATGACCTTGAAATTTTGGAAACAAATTTGAGTCAAGTAAGGCCAAGGATTTGATGAAAGTGAACATGCCTTCTTTTTTAGTGAACTCTTCAAACTTGACCACAAGGTTGAATGGAGACTATGGATGCATTTCCAACAATGGAAACAAAGGCATTTTGAACAAATATATCCCCATCCAGTTTATAGGTTGATCTTATATGCAACATGTCAAACCATGAACTTTCACATGGGGGAGGCCCAACGTAATTTGCAAAGTTGAGAAGATGTTTGGTTGGATATACAAAATGATGGGGTGATTGGGTGTATGAAAAGCCATGCACTTGAACCCATGTTTGTGTAAGATTTCAAATGAATGTGATGAGGATCCAAATACATGTTAGAAATTATATTGGAATGTGTAACTCATTTCACATTTGTTACAAGTTTATTCATGAATTGACATCTAATATGCTTAATCTTATTCTATATTTTTTATGAAGTGGGAGGTTGATAGGGATGATATCCAAGTAGGATTAAAGTTATACATTGTGTGTTGAACATTTTTGAAGAGGTGAAATTATAATGGAAGGGCATAACCACACTAGAGTTCCTTAAAATTATTGTAATGGAGTACAATGTTTTACATTAATTTTTTTTGACAAGATGTGTACACTAAAGTTGATGACAATATTGTGAACTTTGAAAAGATTTGAGAAGTTTGGAACTTGATTTCATCAATTCCTCAAAAAAATTAAACAATATGAAATTTTTGTATGTGATGAATATATTTGGATCAAAATAATATCCATCACAAAGTATGAAAAATGAGAAATATATTCAAAAGTGAGATTATAAATGGTATTTTTTAATGAAAATTTAGGTGAAGAATGAAAATGATATAAGAAAAGATAATCCACCAACTTTTTTGAAAATTATTATTTTTGTTTAAACATTTTGCTCAAAAACATGAATTTTCAATGTTGATAAGCCATACAAACTTTAGTATTGAATATTTTAATGAGAGAAACATGTCAAATAAAAAGGGAAGATCATTGAGATGGGCATATATGTATTTCTCAGTTTGTTGTCCCTTTTTAATGGAACATATCACCCAATGACACCCTACAATCATAAAAACATTAAATGTTATATACAATACGTACATTGAATGTATCCAATCCTCTTAATCCATTTGTTGGATCAAGGTTGTGATTTAAAATGAACTTTGAGTTAAGAAGGTTGTTGACCATGCATGCACATTCCAAATTTTTTTACTTGCACTTGGGATTGCAAAAAGATTGCCACCAAGTAAAAGTTCGCTATACACTATCATACTTGTTGTACATCACCATTTTTTGGCTAAAGTAAAAAAACGTGGTTAAAGTGGTTCACCTTTAACGTATATCTGAAATATGAAAGTTGTCTTTCATCTTGAAAGTTTTGTTTGATAAAAAGGAGAGTAGGAAGCATACCATGATCATGACTTGAACTTTCCAATTCATTTCCCTTTGAATAAAACTAAAAAGGGTCTAAAGGTGAAACATCTTTCAAAATTCTTCTCAAAACTTTCATCTATAATAAAAATATGAGAAGGAAAAAAAAGAGGTTTTTTTAGGAAACCCTTAGAATAAAGGTGGGGATGAACTTGTGGGTAAACCTTAGGTGATGTAGCAAGAGAATAAAGTTCAAGCAATCAAACTTTCCTAGTGCAAACATGCACACAATAATGTATAAAGAGAAAAAAATGCAAAAAAATGGCACACATTAAATTGATTGACATTCTTGACTTTAATTTGCATAACATATTTTGTTTCAACAAATTCTCAACATTCCACCTTTACAAATGGGGTTTCCAAGAAAATATTATACAAATTCAAAAGAATACCATGCATCTCAATTGGATTCAGTAACAAACTGCTAAATAATTAATTAAAATTTTAATTTTAACTTCAACATTTGATTTTTTAATTCTGAAAATTTTGGCAAGTAATGGTTATATAAAATTTGACTTATCAATTTAATTTTAGCCATATGAGTTTGTGGCACATTAATTAAATGAATATATGAAGTTTTTGTATATGGCCATGGGCACCCAACAAAAAATTTCTTTACGTAAGGAAATCCAAAACAACTATTATGAATTGGAGGCAATTTTGAAAACAACCTTTGAATCCACATACAACTCAATTGGGCAAATGCACACTAAGGTGGTTCATTTTTTTGATTACAATGCCCATTTTTGCATAGTGTCCTTTTTTTGGACAATTATAATGAATAATAGGGATTATCAAATTGGTCATTGAAATTTTTTTATAGATAGATAACTTGATTATGGAAACACCTACATAATTATTTTTTAATAAAAGTACACCCACTTTCAACAATGGGATTTTGAAATCCAAAAATATGCAGTTTTTAGTTGATTAGAATGATAGAAAATTGAAAGATTAATATTGAAAGGTTTGTTCCAAATTATTTATCATGATTCAATATGTGATATAACATCAAATAATAATTTTTTTTATGAAATCCTTCAGAAATCCTAGCCAAATTCTAGCTAAGGACTTTTTAATGGCAAGAATTGAACCATATTTTCATGTGTCCTTAACATATTTGTTCTTCCTTAAATTTCAAACTTCTTTTTGATATGTGGACAATGTTACCATTTGACCAATGATACCACAAAAAATTGCAAATTTAACATAATAGAATGGATTTGTGTGTGTCATGGGCATGAGAACTATGAAGATAAAAAGGGATTGTCAAGGTATGTGAAAACCAAAACAAACTATGGCAAAAGTTGGTCTAAACTTAATTCTAAACATAAAACATGAAAATCAAAGAAATAGCATGAAGTGCGTAAGAAAAAAATGCAAATGAAATTTTATTATGATAACAAATTAAATTATGAACATAAAATGAAACAATAAGGTTATGGTGCAAAATTTTACCATATTAAGAATAATGGGGAGGTATCCTTTTATTTATACCCTTTTGGGGACCTAATTCAAAGAAGTTTCCATATGCCCATTGTCCAAGGAATATTTTTTTAGAACTTTTTAAAATATAAGTGAACTAAAGATGAACTATAAGTAAATTAAAATTAAATCACAAGTGAATTATAAATCAACCACAAATAAATTACAAGCCAATTATAAATAAATAACAAATTATAAGTCATTTATAAGTAAATTACAAGTAAATTACAAACTAGTGGTGGATGGAAAATGAATGAATTTCATCCATGATGATGTTAGCAATGATATTAGCAATGGTGATGTTGGTTGATGTTAGCGTCCATGACAATGTGAACTTTTGGTTTTTAAAAAAATGAGCCACTTTGAAGTACATTTACATGTTTCATAAAAAAATAAAATGTAGTTTGCCATTGTTTAAATTACAATTTACATTTTCATTGTTTTTCATATGCACACATTAGTAGAAAAATTATCTTTTGTAGCTTGTCTACAATGCAATTACAAGTGTCATATCCAACTAAAAAATGTTATATGTAATTATTTTTTAGTTGCATACAACATTTTTAATTGCATAAAACGAAGTATAAAAAACATTTTTTCTTCTAATGTATGTTGGGCTAAAACAAGAAGTTTATATATTAATTCACAAGAAAAGCAATAAGTCTTCATTTTCTATTCTTCACATTTTATACAATATTCATTCATATGCACATTGATCATGAATCTTGCAAAGCCACCCAAAGTTCAATCTCTAATCTCAAAATAAATGTCTTGGAAACATTGCTTGTGGTTTGGAGAATCAATTGTATTCAAGGTTTTTGATCTATGGGTGACGATATAATCATATGTGGTCCTTGTCCTCGAAATGTCATGAAATATGTTGCACCATTAAGGGAGAAGTTGTATCATGCACATCACTTGTGAAGTTTTATGTGTCATCAATTTAAAAAGTTGTTTGCTTTTTCAAATAAGGAATGACATTACAAGTATGCATAAAATTGGATAAAGGGTTGGGGAAATGTAGTATGATGATTTGTTTGTGCCAAACTTACATGCATGTCCAATAATTTGATTTGGACCATTTGCCTTCCTTATGATTAATAATAGATGTTTGTTTAGTGTCATGAAGATCAAGGTTGCACCAATCCAAATTACACCACAAAATTTTCTCCTATTGATAATAGCAAAGTTGTGAAGCCTTCTCCATCATTTGAATTCATAAATTGTTGCAATAGGTTCTTTCCCACATGGATTACATTTGAAAGAAGAGTTCTTGAAATAACCATTTGGATTGTATCAAATAATCTCCATCTTATAAATAACTTGATTCATCTGCAAATAAATCAAAATTTGCAAAACATTAATGAATGGGTAGAATTGAAGAGCTTGTCGTGTGCATATGATACAACTCTAGGAAAAGAGTCCAAAAATCAAACAAGGTGGATCACTATTTTCTAATGTAGCCAAGGAATTGCATGTGTCTGGTGCAAGCATATAAATGAAAGGAAAGGATATGAGTTGTGATAATGTCACCAACATTGGGATCATTTCACAACTTGAACACTCACATATTAGTTGTTTGTAAACTCCTTCACTTCAACTACTCCTTTTCATTCTCTCGATGTTCATTGACGTGGTGCTTCTAACTCCTCCCAAAAATTATGGTCACCTTGAAAATCACCCAAAAGGCTCTGCACAAGGGTATTAGATGAGGCCAATTCAGTCTAAGAATCAAGAGAGTTCTTAAAACACATGCTTGGATTGAGGTCAAGCCAATTGTATTTACCTGGAGATCTTTAGCAAGTTCGATTGCCCCATTCTTAATGCCTTCATTTGCAACTTCTTCAGTAGTGAAGGATTGAATTGAAGAAGCCAACAACATTGTTGGAATTGAAGAAAATGATGTTGCAACTTGATCTATTGGCCATTCAAGCATCCACATGTCATGGTCCATCTATTTCACTCCAAAATAACCAGAAACAAACTAGCTATTTTTTGAGGATTCAATGAAAATCCATAATGAAGCAAAATAATTGAAGTTTTTGTAACATGAGGTACAATGGGATATGTTAAAACATGAATACTTTGAAAACCTTGAGATGGCTTACACATTAAAAAACCTAAAGGGAGGGACATGGAAATGAAATTCATGATGAAACCATCAATATTAAATCAAACACATTTATATGTTCCAACTCATAACAACACCTTGTTGGAGACTTCATGCCTTCTATTTAGGCATGTTTTTCTAGGGTTGTAACTTGGAAGTTAGGTGTTCACCTTCAAGAGGTAATTCCAAGGGGGTTCTTAAGCCATGTTGTGGAGTATTTTGAGTTTGTTTTTGAAGACAAGGGAAGTGTAGCTCTGAAATATTGTCTTGTGGAGAAGCATCATTGATTGGGATCGAAAGGGGACTGAAACCTGGTGAAAAAAAATTTGCAATAGTTTGACAAATGGGTGAAACAAAGGAACTTGTCATGTTCTCATGATCTATTTGCATTTCAAAAGCATACCGAACAAGGTGGAATAGTTATTCAATCTAAGCAAATAGTTGGGTGCATGTAGTTTAAGCTTACAATTGAAAGGAAAAGGTTGGGATTGTGATATTGATGTCATTTCACAATCTAAACCTTCACTTATTAATTGTGTGTCACGTCCTTTGCTTATGCTAGTTGGTTGCACTTTCTCAATGCTCATTTCCACATGGTTTGCGGAGACCTCCCCCAAAATGTAATCATCCTAACAAGCACCCACAAGGACTTGCAAGGTTGTTAAAAGAAGCAAATTAAACTTTGAAATCAAAAAGTGATTTTTTGAAACATGATACATTTGAATCAAGGTCAAATTGATATGTACATACTTGGAGGGCATCGAGGAGGTTTATTGCACCAACTTCAAATTCTTCATTTGGAATTTCAACATTCATAACTTGAGAAGGCAATAATGTTGCTTCAACTATGGTTGGAGCTAGAGAAGACAATATTCTTGTTGGAGGTTGATCCACTGCCCATTCAAGTAGCATCATGCATTAGTTAACATAGTTCAATTCATGACTAACTAAACCCAAGTTACCCCTCTCTTCATGAAGGCTAGCTTGAAATTTTTTGATTAAACAACCCACAACACCATTAAAGCCCAACATTAAGTTTATGTTCTAACTCATGTCCCAACCATTGAAGATGCATACCTAAACAAAAACATTAACATCCATATTGTTTCAAAGATCATGTGAGCCATAAAAGCATGAATAACCTCAAACCTTTGAATTGCTTGGGGATTAGAATAAAAAAGGCATGGAGTTGTAATTCTTGACACCATCACTATTGAATTGAAAACATGTGTTGCACTCATGACATTTACATGTTTGGCACATGATTGACAAACTAAATCCACGTTATTTTTTTCTAGGGTTGCATTTGGGAAGATCATTTGTTGACACTCATGAGGTAAGTCATGGGGGCTTGTCAAATCAAACTTTGTAGTACCTTGTGCTTGTTCATGAAGATGAGGAAAGTGAACCACTGAAACGTTGTCATTGTCTTGTGGAGGAACATAGTTGATTGGTATTGAAAGAGGACTAAAACCTGGAGAAATTAGACATTGCAATAGTTTCATAAATGGGCAAAGGAACTTTCATGTCCTTATGATCTATTTGCATTGCAAAAAATATCAAAAAAGGTGGAATAATTGGGTGTGTGAAGATCATACTTACAAGTGAAAGGAAAGGATTGAGATTGTGATGGTGTCATTTGACAATCCAAACCTAGTCCTTCACTTCCAAGGGTCCATTGCTTGTTCGCAACCCTCACTTGCAAGGGGTCTATTGAGTTCTCCCCTAAAATGCAATCATCCTGACAAACACCCACAAAGCTCTACAAGGAGACTATTAGATGAAGGAAATTAGGTTTTGGAGTCAAAAAACAATTTCTTTAATGCACACAATTGGATTGAGTTCAAATTGATCCCTACCTGGAGGTCCTCAAGAAGCTCTAGGGCCCCAATTTGAAATCCTTCATTTGCAATTTCAACATCAGAAATTGGAGAAGGCAATATTGTTGTTTCAACAATGTTTGGAATTGGAGAAGACAATGTTGTTGTTGCAGCTTGATCCACTATCCATTCAAGCAATCTCATACTATGGTTAGTACAGGTCAATTGGATTCTAACTAGGAGCAAACTAGCCATCTCTTTATTGACTCTTGGTCATGAGGTGCATTTAAGGCACAATGATATTCAAATGAGAACATTGAAGGTCTTTGTCATCTCTGAAGAGGAGCAAGATATGAGTATTTTGAAAACCTTGAGATTTTTCAGGCACTACAATCAGACCAAAAAAGGAAAACAAATGTGCTACAATTCACAACACCATGTGAGCATAGAATTGAATGGCTATGTCTCAACTCACAACAATTGCTTGTTGGAGGCCTGATGGCCATGCTCATGCCTCCTTTGTCTGGGGTTGCAGCTTGGAATGTCACTGGCTCATTCATGAGAGATGAGCAGCTACCGAGGTCTTGGAAGTCATGCTGTGCAGTATCTTGTGCTTGTTCATGAGGATGAGGAGTGTTTGCACTGCATCGTGGAGCAATGTCTGCAGCAGGGTCTTCAGCCTCCATCTGAGATAAGTTGGACCCTGATACTTGAGGTGCTATTAGCTTAGTCTCCACCCACCTGATGAATTGGAGCACCAACGAACAGCAGTGTTTCCGTGGGTCCTTGGCCTTGACTATTGGAGGTAGGTCTGCCAGAAACTGATGGAAAAAAATCCCATGAAACCAGGATTCATCACCATAACATATTGGTGTTTTTGCATTCCGCTTGATCATCCGGTTCGTAGATTCAAGCAGTTGAGGAATGTCTTGGGGTGGTTCTCCGGTCTCAATCAAAGGTGGTCCCGCATTCTTCTTTCTCACAGACCTTATCAACTTGATAATCTCAAGTTTAAGTTCCGTAAGTTCCTTCTTGCCCTGTATTTGGAAGTGCTCGTCAATATCCATGAGAAAAATCTCCTCGGGTACCTCATAAATGAGACAAAACAGTGGGTTCCTTCTGAGACGTTGAATTTGCTCTCGGACTTGCTCTCGGACTTCACACAGGTTTCGCGGGATTTCCGGAAGTAATCGAGGGATTTGTTCGAAATTAAGAGCCTCACGACGTTGGCGATTGCCATAGCAGATGGCACCAACATCGGATGCCAGCGCAGCTGCCTTAGGAGTGCTATAATCATCTATCCAAACTTTCTTCACCTTGACAAACCAAGGCTTCGTGTGGTTGCGTTTAGGGCGATGACGCACTCCAGTGTACTTTTTCGGCTCTTCTTCTTGTCGACTAACCACGGCGTCTCGTGCAAGAGTCCATGCGATCAACCATGGTCTCTTGGTCCCTCTCTTGACACGTTCACTGGATTGAAGATCGTAAAAATGAAGCTGCAAACCCAGTTGGAGGTCAACAGGTTGGCGTCCAAGCAGGATTTTCCTAAACCGGATTAGAGATTGGCCCACCAATAATGAAAAACAACAGCGAAGAAGGTCAAAACCAATTCGAGACCCAATGGATCTTGTGAAAACTCCTACGGCTTCCCCTCGCCGAAGTTGGTAGAAGGAGCTACTTATGACATGATGGGATGGGTATGAAGAAACGGCATTGCGGACAGGGTCCTGCACCACCTCCTCATACGACATGATGGAACCGGACTTTGGTGGATAACGGGCTAAGTTCTCGAGCTTTTCAGTATAGAAGCTCTCATCTGCAGTACGACCCAGATTCTCGTAATTCACTTCCACTAGCACATGCACATGCTGTATAAAGAACTCTTTTCTATAACGAAAGTCGTTGACATAATGGACAAAAAACTCTGAAAAGGGTCGAAAGCTTTCCGCTTCCAGCGCCATGCCCACCAATTCGGAAACTTCTGCTCCGGCTAGCTACAATCGATCTTGTTGTGATCAATAAGTAGGGGATTTAAACGTGCTTCTTCCGTAAGATCGGCCGAACAAGGTTGTAAAATAAAGAAAAACCCTAGAGGGAGGCAATTACCAGAGAGCAGCCTGTTAGTTGCCACCCAAAAACGCCACCAACAATGTAACAAGCTAAGAAGCGGAGCTATAATATCCTTACGACACTGCGCACAGTCACAAAAATTCTGAGGACAAAAAGAAAAGAAAAGAAAAAAACAGACGCGCAGAAGTTGCTGAGGCGAGATGGCACTGAAGATTGCACAAGAGCAAGGACCACAGAACCCGATACAAAAAATAAAATCCTCTAGTCTCTGGAGGCATCATCCACTGGCAAAGCACTTAGTTACTGAGAGCTTTCAGAGAACACGATTACGGTAAGAGAGACTCCAAAGATGAAACATTTCCCCTCCTGCAAAAAGCAAAACAACAAAACAACAAAACAAAAAACAAAAAACAAAACAAAACAAAACAAAAAAGCTCAAAAAAGAAACAAACAAACAGGCAAGCTTGACCTCGATTGATTTTCTATTGAACCTGGATGCCGCAAACTCGATCTGAAACTCTAATCACGAATCTCACAACTCTGCATCTTCACAATACTGCCGATCCATCGCCATTTCTCCTGGGCAACTCCCATTCCTGAGAGAAAACTGTGAGGCTGATCTACAACCCTGCCTCTACACATATTGCAATGAATGCCAACTCTTCTGTCTACGAATTGAGATTCCTTTTGGGGGCGTAGGGAGCCCCCAGGGTTTGTTCTTTTCAATCTTGTGATGTAGCCAAAACTCGCAATCATCTGGAAAATAGTTTAGCCAAAATTGGCTCTAGACCTGATTTGACAGTTAATTAAAAAAAAATCCTTTATATATTTTGGCTACCCTGTCTTTTGGAACCTGTTCTCTTAACCTGGGGAATCAATCAGATTTTTATTTTTTTTCCAGAAATCTGGCAAATTAGGGCCATTATTTTCACAGTGTATCTGTAGGCAGCCACCTCCACAAGTGGAAATTTGGCTAAATATAGCCAGAAAACAAATTGCCTATGTGGGGAAGGAGGAGGGTGGGGGTGATGCATGTAAATGCCAAGTTAAACTGAGAAAAATGAAGTTATCACATATTATTTATTTATTTATTATCACATACTTGATGAAATTGGCGAACTGTATGTATGTACCTTGCATGGTTATAACTATGTTCATGAACAACATTCTTTGCACCACTGTAATTTTGGCAAAACTGTACACAAATTATTGATGGCAATTGTGATTCAGTGGATGGAATTGGCTATAATGTGGATGAGATTTTACTTGGATGCAAATGAACCTTGATACCGTAATTGACGAGGACAAAACTGACACATATGGATAAAATTGATAACATGGAAAATATGGATGAAATGAAATAGTGTTTAAGGATGAATACCTTTACATGGATGGGTTCATGACGCACGCTCCTTTTATGGCAACGCAGTAATTATTAAAAAAATAGGAGGTGCCAACTTTTAAATGGGGTTTGGATGAATACACAAATGAATGTTGTGAGTGAATAAGGGAGTATTTTCATTTTCTAAAAGGTGGAGAGCTGAGTTTTAAAATAAAAATAAAAATTGATTTCTGTGATATTGAAATTTTGCAAAAAATTCTAAAACATAGCCAAATTAGTCAAATTTATAATTTTCCAAAACTTTCCCAATTTTTTTGGTTGAAAAAATGAAAAAAATCACTGGTTGGGAGGGCTATGGCCAATGCATTGAGGTGGGTTTGTAATGTTTAGACTTTAAACACGGTGTGTACGAGTATTAAATTCTTTTAAAATTTTACAATCCCAGTGACTTTGGATCCAAAAGGTCTAGATCTACAATCTGAAAAATGTTAGTTCATTTGTGAGTTCATTTTGATAAGAAACTAAAACATTTTTACATCCTTAATGAACTCTTTCACTAAAAATTTTCATAAATAATTTTTAGTTTTAGTTTTTCCAGCATATTGAACGATTTGTTACATAATGTCAAAAGCTTTAATTTATTGTCTTTTTCTAGAAGTAATTCACCAGGAAATACCTTTTAAAGGTTAGATCTAATGGGGCTTGGAGGTTGTTTAGTATTTGGAAACTGTTGTCAATAGCTGATATCACATGCATTGGGGCAATAATTCAGAAAACCCACATTTCATGACGCAAAGAGGTAGTGCGGCAATCAAACATTATGCAATGCCAATGTTGTATAGCAAGTCATTGCCACAAACTAATGCAAGTGGCAATGCAAGATAGTATACCTTCAGATGGTGTTGCATGTGCTAGGTTGAAATTCAGACCATTAAAGGTTCTCATTGCAACAAACTTCAAATTACAACAAAACAATAAATGTAAACTAAGTAGGTAATACATTTGTAAACCAAGTTCTAGGTTTACATCTAACCTTACCAGATCCATTACCACTTTCCCATCTTTGTATTATTTCTACCTACAAACTCTTATCCCCAAAGTTTGTCATGTCATAATTTTTCCACATTCCTATGGCTATTCTCCTCAATTATAAGGAGAGAAAACAAATGATTTTTTTAAAAAAAATTCATTTTCAATATAACCAATGGTCATCACATTCGAAGTACAAGACACATTTGTATGGTTTGTTTCACTATCACGGTTTTAAGTTTCAACCTCCATAACCATTCAACAGGTCTCTTTTTTTAATGTTAATTTCTTCCTAATTTACAGGCATCATTTCCCAAGCTGAACAAGACATGGTTGCCATCCCCTTAGATAACCTTTAAACCATTATTGCCATCTATGAAAGGCTGTCCTGGGGAACAAAGAAATCATTGCAAAGGAATTCCCTGAACATTGATGGGAGCAATTTCGAATTTATTTGAAGTCATCATTGGGAACTTTGGGACTTCAAATTTGGGCCTTGGTGGAGGAAAGTTTGGGAATGGGTCATCACAACTAGGATCATTGGTGGAAACTCCACAGACATCAATGTTAACAATCTGGAGGTGTTGTTTGGAACTTTGAAACCTTTGAAAACTTTGGTTGTTGTGCTCTCCCTGAACATTTACAAAGGAGGTATGGAATTTTCAACATGAATGATAATAGTTGGAACTTTGGGGCACTTCATTTGAACTTGTAATGAAGTTAGTTTTGAATTTGAAGACTGATATCAAAAGAGAAGGTATTTCCTTTTGAATGCTCTGCTACTATTTGTTCATGAAATGACATCAACTAGGCCTAGCCATAACTTAGTGGTTATTAAAATCTCAAATTATGATGGACTTTTTGTTTGTTGATCCTTCAAGAAGGCACAATATTACCGACTCCATGTTGACATGAGATTGTTTTAGGAAACATTGGATTTAGAGATATGAAAAATTCCAGTATTATGTACAGGTTGAATTCATAACCTCTTAATTTGAGGTGTTTTGTTTGAAGACCCCTTTTTAATTCCAAACAATTATTTCACACCAAAATGTTGGTTTTGTAATGCCACATTCTTCCAAATCAGTTTTACAACTTCATTTTGTTAACGTAAATTTTTTTGTTGTGGATTGACACATCCTCTTTAGGAATTCATACTCAACGCCCATACTTTGAATGAATTCGCACAATTGTTTCACTAAGCTTCTTCTTTCCTTGCTGAAAGGAATTCACCAAGTCTCCACCAAGCAAATTCATTTATAACTTCCCACTATTTTTTTCTCAAGTACGCTTTTATCCCCAAAATTTGTTGACCGCATTAAAATTTTCAACATGGTAAGGCCTTGTTTCACTACATTAACTTTCCACACTGTTTCATGATGACATATTTTCACCCCATGTATTGAGAGCCAATTACCCATCCCCACCATTGTTCCAAAACGGCCATAAGCCCTCCACTGGGGTTAGATGACCACACATTAAACCATGTATCCAAAATCGCCAAAAACACTACACATGCTTGTGTTCAAGGACAAGCTTTTTCAACTTAGAGCTAGATTGAGATTTGTGCCCTCCTAAAATTCTGAATCTTAGAACTACCCCATAATTTTATTTCCTATTATTAAAATTTTGGGGGTTTGGTGTGATAAATTGATTAGCAAATCCACCAACATGTTGAATTCTTAGACTTGGTATCAGGTTCCATTGTTGCTTGTGGGCTGTCAAGTGGTAAACTAGAATTATAATGTACCTCATCAAGCTTTTCCACCAAGCCTTGAACCAACAAGTCACACCCCTTGTTTGAGGTGTTCAGAGGAATTTGATGAAATACTCTTCAAATGGTATCCTTTTGGGCTCCATAGAGTTATCGGTAAAGTCATGCTGACCTTGGGCCTGCTTTCACCCCCCTATCCCCGCTTTCAGTGATATGTGCAGTGTAAAGAAATTTTATTATATCTCCGTATGAAACGCTGAAAGTAAGCATTTAATAGACCAGTTTTAAGAGTAATTATAGTAGTTGTGCAGGTACGAGTAGTGAAAATATATGTAGCAGCAGTGGAGGTGCTCAGGAAAAAGGAAAGACAGGATGAACTCAGTTTATGCACCAAAATTGGTGGAAAAATTAGTGTGGGGCCCTGTTACTCCATATTGTAAAATTTTCATTCTCAGTTATGCGGTTGATGGCCTATTATGCTGAAACTGGCCGTTCTCGCCGCCTAATCGTGGGACTCTACAAATAAGTCTATTAATATCTGATTTCAATTCCACTGGGGATGAAACATAAATTAGCAGGTCCAACTAACCCCACCAAAGACAAGCTGACTCTCTGGATAGCTTTTTTGACTTTGGAGGTCTACTGAGATCTGAATTGAAGACAATAAGTGAGACTTATTCAAAACCATTTTTTTTTTTGTTTTTTTTTTGGGGTTTTGTCCCACGAACCACAAAAGTGGCATTTTAAATGAGAAGTATTAGATCAACTAATGCAAAACTTGGATACAAAGGCAAAGAACCTACTACTCTAAACCACTTTGCCAGTTCTTTCATAAAATCTACCAAATCTTTGAAAATTTTCAAAACCTGAAAGGAGAGGTGGGGTTAAAAAATCACAAACCCCCAACTGGAGGTTCTTTGATTCTGAATCTTTTCAAAAACCGTAAACAAGATCAAAAGAACCACCCAACAATGGTTTAATACATATCATCATTGTCAGGTTCTTTGGCTTTGAAAGGTTCTCCCTCAAGTATCTTCACTACTTCATAGGAATAGTGGAGCTTGGAACTAGTGGAGCTCCTTGATGGTTGATATCCTAAAAGAACTGCATAAAGCTATTTATAACCTAGTGAGCATCTATGACTGAGTTGTTACATGAAATGATGTGCAGCACTTATAACTGCCAAAACTCACACTAGTTGTTATGAATAGCTATGAAGGCATCACTCATATCTAAACATTTGGTTATTTATAAAGTACCCATCTCATGAATTGCAATGAACCTGCACTATTTGTCATGAATGAATGGTCAATGAACCCTACAATAAGACTTGAATTGACTTAGGAATGTTTTTGGAAGAATTTGTAATATACATTGAATGAGGGTGCCATTTTCTTAAAAGGAAGAGGGCAATTGCCCAAGCCTACTTAAAGGGATTGTTTTTTAGAATTGGAACTGGGTTTTCAATGTTGAAGGTGTCCAAGCATATTGGTGTTGTTTTCTTAATTAACTTTGTATGTTGGTGTGTAATGGAGTGAAAGGTAGCATAAAGAGGTGAAAGCTAATGTTTAAACATTTCTAATCCTTATGTCTAACCTCTAAATTTATGGATATGTGATGTACAAAGGAAAATTTGGAATACAAATGTATGTATAAGTGTTTTCGGTGTGGAAATATAGTAAGTTTTTGTGTGTATGCGTATTTTATGGAATTAGAAAATAGTTGTTGTAAATTAAAGATGAGGCCATGGTAAAAATAATTATTTTGAACCACCCAAAATCATAATAGGGTGAAATTTTTTTAAGTTGTACCGGACAGGACAAAAAAGGCATAGTTTTTATTGTAGTCTTTTTTTATTCTATATTTTGATTCCCATATAAATAATGAGTCAAAAGTTGTCAAAAATTTCAAAAGATTATATTTTAGACCATTATAATTCTAGATTCCATCATAATCATCCATAAATGTGTCTTTACGTTGTAAAAAAGATAAAAAATGGTGACACTGTGACAAGATTTTGGTACACCTTAAAAAATTTGGACTTAGTAGTTAAATGGGTAAATAAAGCATTGGATTAAGGTTTGTCCAAAAGGAACCATGGGTAGGTCACTTCCATCTTTTTCCAAATGGTGTGCAACAAAAAAAGCATAATGTTTTTTTAAGTACAAATTTTAAATATATTTCAAACTAAAATTACATATTTTAATTATTGAATATCACATGTAAATAAATATAGGGTTATAATTTCTTTTGATTTATGTATTTTTTAATATTAATAACATGGGCAATGTGCAAAATTAGGTCAAACACGTGCCATTTAGTTTATAGTCAATTTGAATTCAAAGCTTTGTAAAAGATAATTTAGATTTGAATGAAACCCAAATGAATGGAAGTTTGGAATTGAATGAAATAGCCATTGTGGTTTAGGATTTTGGGTTGGTGGGATATGTAATTCCCCCATTGCCATCTTCATACTGGCCACACCAAAGAAAACTCCAAGCATTTCAAATAATTAATAAAGTATATTACCTTTTAAGAAAACAGTTTTACTAATTAATGTTAATATATAATGTTAAATATTTGATGATTAGTAAAATATTTTAAAAATAGATTTCCAAATAATTATTGAATATCACACAATCAAATAATTATAGGATGGATGGGAAAAAAAATACCCCCATAAAAAATATTTGTTTACCTCAAGTGATTCCTAAAATATACATGGAATGGCCTCCTTTAGGAAAGGAAAAACTAATGTTTAGGGTTACTAAAATATGGCCCCTAAACCCTAAAGCCATGGATGAAAAAAAATAGACCCAATTAAATGTATGCAACAAAACCAAACAATGGATTAAATCAAAAGGATTACAATTCACAAGATAAGAATGAGGAAAATGCACGATTCCAACATAAAACTATCACCATACAATTTTTGAACTTTAGAGTCACAAATAAGATTGCAAAGTTTAAAGTTCCTATTTAAGATCAAGATGAACTAAGGCATTGGTGTTATTTTGACATGTTCAAAAGCCTTAATGCTATATTGGAAAAAACATTGCAAGTTAAAACCCAAGTAATCAATTATAATAGTACAACTCTTGAATAATAAGAAAAACATTAGATTGTAGCAATTTTGATCCAAGAAGAACTAAGGTTCACAAACTTGTTGTCATTGCTAGACCTACCTATTAAAAGACCAAAACGTAAGGAGCCAATTATTGACTATAGACTATAGTCAATTACATGTGGTGAGTTTAAAATGAATATTTGAAAATCTTGCATGGAAAAGCAATGGGAAAAAAGTTTACAATAGTTGGGGTTGTTGAAAAGGCCTCAATGAATACAGTTCAGTTTGTCATGTCATTCTGATCTCCCAAACCATGGTGCCTCTTGTTGTGCACTTGGCGTTGTTGAAAAGGCCTCAATGAATACAGTTCTGCTTGTCATGTCATTGAGATCTCCCAAACCATGGTGCCTCTTGTTGTGCACTTGGGGTTGTTGAAAAGGCCTCAATGAATACAGGTGCAGGAGGTACCCATAGTCTAGCAACTTTTTTGAAATTTTGATAGATTACAAATAAATTTATAAAAATACCGGCAGATTAAAAAATTATTTAATTTGTGCCAAAGTCACCAAGATACTACTAGAGTGCCTTGGCCTGAAACAACACATGTTCATCAAATAATTAATTAATTTTGAAAAATTCATTTCAACAAATGAAATAATCCTAAATATTCAGTATTATCCTTCACAATATTTTTTGATTTGGAAGAAATCATTTTTGAAAATTTCAACATTTCTGAAAATAATATTTATTAGTGTCAAATTGGCCAAAGTACTAGGGTACTGTAGTCTGCTATTGATTAGACCTACAGAGCAAGAGTTAAAAGAATATTGAATCATTTTATCAAAGAAAATTCAACAAAATCAAAACAATAAATAAAAATAAAAATGGGGTAAATTCTTGGTATTGTTGCATTAGAGTTTGATTTCGTAAATATTTAGACCTATGGTGTGGGAGATATTGAATTTTGAGTCATTTCTCTGATTGAAAATTCAACTAAATGACGAAAACTGGATTTTGAAAGGACAAATTACTTTGATAAGTCAAAACCAGTTCACACGAGCACCGGCCACAAATGGCTCCAATCCCAACACGTCTTCAGAGTATCCCTCATAATGGGCCTCTGGACCAATGGGAGAGTGCCACGTTGTACGAAGCTGTCTAGGAGTCCATTCCTACCGATGAAGTGAGAATGGGAGACCACTGCGAAATAACAAAGGAAAGGATTGCGTGGAAGTAGGAACTAGGGTTCAAATCAAGTAGGTCTTAGGGTGGAGGGCAGATATGCATACCTTAATACTATAAGAATAAAGAAAGATAAGTGGGACTAGGGGCTAGGATGCAATTCAAGTAGGTCGTAGGGTTGAGGGGGGGGGGCAGATATGCATACCTTAATACTAAAAGAAATAAAAGAAGAATATCTGGAATCTCTGCTTCTTTACATATATACCCCTTTTCCCACCCTAGCTTCCATAACAACGTGTTCTTCCTGTTTGGGATTCAAAGACTGCAGCTGCTTGCTTGCTTAGTAACAACAACTTTCCATTACATTTGTTCTAGCTAGCTCTGCTCGTAGTCACAACTCGACTAGTCAAGCATTGACCAAATTTGCAAGAGCTGTGAGGTAGAAAAGAAAACAGTGGAAACGGATTAGTTGAGTTTTATCAGCACACTTTTCAATTCTCTGAAATTTTAGCAGAGTTATCTTTCAGGAAACTTTGAGAAGTATTACCAAATTCATGGAGGAGCTTGGGATCAAGCGAATCATGTTGTCTTCAAATGCGCAGGCGGCACCATCTAATTTTGTGGCAGTCGTGAAGATGGTGATTGGAATCCTAGCCATCACTGTGAGCATCTTCACGTTGTACTTGAGCTTGCGTCGATGTCCATGGGTAGCAGCAAACAATCGCCATCCAATGCAACAAGCTGGTATGAATGCTTGAACTTTCATAATGTACAGCGTACAAGAGCATAATCGAACATTGCGCATGTCTATTCATCACAGCTTCATGTACATGATTCTTGCTGTATGCCAGGTGATTATTACAGTCCAGGATTTGTAATATGTGGGCTTCTAACCGTCTCATATGACAATTGAAGCTTTTAATGACTATGGTTGCGCACCTCATCCTTTGCAGGAATGCACCTAATTGAGACAGATATGTTCTTATTCATTAAAAAAAGGCCCATGATTTGATTTTCAGCCTGAATACTTTTGGACTAGTTACATCAACCCTTTGGAACAATCAAAATTGTGGCTGACATCTTTTAACTTGGAGAGTTGCATTGCAAAAAGTCAGAAAGAGATAGGTGATGTTACTTATATGAGATATTGTATTCTCGTTCATTCGTGAAGCTCTCATATCATCAGATTATGGAGTAATGTCTAAAGATTCATTTTTGACTTGATTGATTTGTAGCGAACCAAAACGCACAAGATTTGGATGCGAGTGGAATTGCTTCGGGAAGCACTGACAGAAATGGGGAAAGCACCACCAGCAGGTCAACTGATGATGCTATAACTAATAACAATTTGAGTTCAAGAACAACATCACCTGTTGTCATCCAGGAGGTGGCACAAACCAGTGTGCAAGCACTTGAATTAGCATCTCAACTTACACTTTCCAGCTGACCACAGCAACTGTTTTTCCATCCAATATGGACACTTAGGGAGGGGGGATCTAGCGCATATAGTATTTAAAGAGTTCCCAAGTTTGAGTTGTGATACACCAGTGACAAACAATACTAGTTAGTGAAAATAATGTAAGACTTTTGAGGTTTTGCATAGATGGGTGTTTGTGAGGGTTTAAACTTCAAATTTCCATGCCATTTATAATCTAGTATTTGATGTTATTATTTGTTCAGATGTTGGTGCCAAAATGAGAGCCAAGATGATGTTTTAGTCCCATCCTCCCAAGGCCCTGGCTGTGGCCAAGGACATAGTCCAACTGTTTCTTGTATAAAAATCATCTCCTTCAACCAACTCATGGTAAAAGCTTTAGCTAGTGTTTCTTAAGTTTGTCCCTAAATTTGTTTTATTTTATCAAGTGCTTGTATATTGAATCCTTATTCAGCCTTCCTTTCATTGCAAATCTGGACTATAGAACCTTCTTTTTATCTCCCCTTTGCTTGTTATCAATCTTAGTATTCAATCACAAAATAATTCCAAGGAGACAATAATTGACAAGATGTGATGGGGGAGAAAGCTAGTTTGGATTATGGGTTGTAATTGGAGAAAAATGGAAATTATGTATGTTTTGTTCAACATGCCTGATGGGTTGACATTGACCAAGTGAGTTCACTTTGGATCATGTTCAAATTACATTACAAAAGGTGAGCCACATCACAAGCATAAGCAATGGCAGCAATGAGTATTTATGCACCATTTGCTTAACAAAATGCAACTACTTACAACTAAACCCAATTAAGTGTCTTATGATAAACTTTCCAAATCTTTGTTAATCATTTTGTTAACCTAATGAAACCATGTATGAATGGTTTTTTTGAAAAATATTAAATTTAAAATGAAGGATTTATTGCCATGCTAATAAAAAAATCCTCAAATTCTTGTCAATGTCTATCATGTCTTGGTTTTTCTAACCCTTTAGTGTTCCCATTATTTCATTTGTAATGTTGGCAAAATGCCTACCTTCACAAAGGTATTGCATGGTCCATTCAATTTAAATGAAACTTAAATGAAATTGGTCAAGTTAAAATCGCCTGAACTTGAGAGACGATATACGTATGCTTAACATATTAGCTTAACAATTTTAATATTAAAACAGACCGGCCAGAGAAACCATCTTTGCTTTTCCTTTTCCTGATTTTGTAAAATAAAACAACTTTGAGTAATCTTAATGAGTACATAACATCGGCCTTTCTAATTTACATGTTGTCACCATGAAGTAGTTAACAAACTTTAATTTAATTTGAAAAACGGCAAGTTGATACATACTTCCCACCATGTATTCTTACATGCACAAATGTTCTAACAAGATTTTAACAAGATTCCATCAGAGATCTTATTTGCCTTTTTATATACCATACATATATAAGGTTGTTCAACATGCAAATGATATATTTGAAAAAAATTCATGGCCATTATTCTCTTCCTCTATCAAGAAAGAAAATGCTATAAACGAATGTATTGCACAAATGTTAATGAAATTCTTGTTATTATGAACAAATGTCTTAATGACCCATGTGATTGCATTTCAAATTTTGAATAAGACACACATGTTAGCACACGGCCATGAACAAACTCCAAAAACCACTATGCCAAATTCTTGGATTTATGATTACATATACAATCACAAAATGTGACACAATTGACTACACAACTTTATAATCCAATCAAAGTCACTTTTACCATGGCATTTACAACTATTGCATGTAACAATTGAATGCCAATTTTACTTCATTTCTTTATTAATATGATTAATATTGATATCATTATTTAATTTAAATTGAACTATAATTAGTCGTGAAAGCTCACAACCATGTGGACATAAGCATATATGCCATAGTCAAACTCACAGATTTCATTTGATTGCATGTAGTTTAGAAGTGTGAAATTTGACTATGTAACCATTTAGGTCAAGTAGGTCAAAAATATAAATTGTCACAAGAGAAAATTGAACCCTCACCTCCATGGTTGTAACCAAGTCTTTAACTAACCCAACACACCTTCAATTTGTGACATATAATGTCAATGCATAATTATAAACATGTGTCCACTTAAATAATCATGCATATTAAGTTTTGAAATGCTCTTCATATCTCATATTTCAAAGAAAAAATGAACACTTTTAAAAATAGCTTTGAAGGATTTATGTATTGTGTTACACATAATTTACAAAACATTACATTTAATATCTTTATTTTTTAATTGGGCCATAGATTGAGATGTAATGTAATTATGTCTCTTTATAATTTCACATTTATAAGTGTGGAATAAAAATAAATATTTTCACCCGTATTTAGTTTCTTAATTAAAATTTCTATTCAAAATCAGTCTTATCATGGAGGTTTGTCAATTTTTTTACAAGACAAAATTGAAAAAACAAACATTGGTAATATTTGCAGGTGTGCACATCATGCAAAATGATTACATCTATCCATGAAAGAAGGTAGTTTGTTTTAGGTTTAGGGTTTGTAGTTATGAGATACATTGAACCAGGATGCTTCAGGTCATGTTCTTGATGTTTTTGGAAAGCTCTTGACAAGGAGGGGTGCATGCTTAGTTCCATGACGTTTAAACTTGCACTGCAAAAGTTCTTGAATATTGAATGATTCTTTCATTGAAAATTAAATTAAATCGTCACTGAAAATTTTGGAGGAATTCAAACGTGTCTTTGGTATTGTTGAAAAGATCTTGATGAGCAGGATTTAGTGGAATTTATTTGGTAAGATTTGGATTCAAAATGTGGGATCTATATTGATTTTTAAGTGATTTCTGCTGCTGAAAATTCAAATAAATTTCAAAAAACCAGGTTTTGGAAGGAAAAATCAGCTGAAAACGTGATAACACTTGAAGGCTAATCATTCAATTCAAGCATAATTTCTTCCATATTTGGCTGTTCAAAAAACCAATACATACATTGCAAAATAGTGTTCACATGTTGAGTTTCCTTACTTTGTAATTGGTTCACACTTGGGCCAACAGCACAAATCACACTAGTATATGTTACTTAATGTTGGCAAGCTCCCTAATTTACAATGTTAAATGTAGGGTTTTAATTTTTGATACCCAAATTCAAACTATCACTTTTTTTTGTTGGAATTAGCACAAAAATTGAATTGTGGAGCTAACCTTTGGCTAGAACCAAAATTGAAATTAAAAATTAAAAAATTAAATTTTTTTTTAAAATGTCAAATTATCTAGAAATTATTTGTTTGAAATGTCAAAATTCAAAGAAAGTACAAAAGAGAGAAAATACAAAAACTGGTGGAAAGTTAGGAGCTTCTTCCTTTAAGCTAGTATCATTGCAAAGTATGTATCCAATAATTGACAACATTCTATCCTATAATTTGGTGGAACATTATCTCTCCCCATTTTTGCAAAAAGAAGCAATAAATATTTATATGAAAGGTCTCATTATGTTAGGAGTTCAAAGTCCAGAGAACCTACCAAAAGCAGCCTGGTAAGGCACCCTCCAAATAAATTATGGAATTTCTCCAAGGTTGTTACCAGTATTGATCAATTATTGCTTTTTCTAAAAATAACTGTTGAGTAGGCTATTTTTTTGAATTTAAGAAATCACACAGGTTATCAATATCAAAAATTTGAGTGATACCCATTGGTTATGCATGAGGGTAGGTTATCAAATAACCAATTAATAACCATCAGTTAACATGTCGATTATACATTGATTATAATTTTTAAAAATTATTAGTACTTAAAAATTGATAATCTACCTAGATGATACTCAAGTCATCCAAGTAGGTTATTAGATTTTTAAATTCAATGCCAGGCAGTTATCAATTTAAATGGTTATCAAAAAATGAAGACCCGACTGGTGGGTTATTAACAACCAACTTGATAACCGGGTCAAAACTCGATAACTAACCAGTGGCGATCACTGGTGATCATACCCATGGTTGGAGTATTCTATGGACTATGGAAACTCAAATATTTCACCATATGAAAAATATAGTCTTCAAAAAAGCCTCTAAAACCTTCAAGATATTATAACTCTCCAAACTAATCTCAAGTTTCAACACGAGCCACAATATCATCTTTTCAAAAATCTTCATATAAAAATAGACCTATTATTTATTACCTAGGGGCCAAAATCCCTTCAGCTACTATACTCTATAATGAATCTAAACACAATATCCTTTGCCTTGGTAGGCAAAACCAACAAATTAACTAGAGTAGTAGATCTTTGATGCAAATGAAGTATCAAATCATATGCCACCCCCTTACTTATTTGTAAAGCTTTTAAGTTCACACATTTTAGGCTAAGTATGTTTTAAGTTTTCTTTTGGTTAGATGTGTTTGAAGATCACCTATTTATGAGCATAAAATCCAAACTACTTTTAACATTAAGGTGTTTTAGATTCAAGTGAATGCGCATAGTCCTTGCCTACCTACTACAGTCATGGCCCAATAACCGGAGATTCTCATCCATAAATTTAAAAGAAAGCTGGTTTTTCATCCACAGATTTTTTTAATAAAAAAGCTGATTTTGTTCAATCAATAAAATAGGTGTGGATGGCCATCCATAAAAGCAAAGAAAAGCTGATTTTTTTCATCCATACAATCCAAATGCAAAGAAAGCTGGTTTGCTTGTTCATCCATGAAATAGATACCACTGTGGAGACATACAATAGGTGCCTGTGTAATGCTCATCCATAAATCCAATGGACACTGGTTTATTCATCCATAAAATACACTGAAATCCAAAGGAAGCTGACTTGTTAACTCAAAACTTAGGTGTGATGCTCATCCATAAATGCAAAGAACAGCTAATGTGTTCCATCCATAAAATTAGGTACCTTGACACTCATCCATTAAATGCAAAATGAAAAAGCCGGTTTGCTTGTTTTCATCCAACAAATACTTACAAACACTCATCCATAAAATGCAAAATGAGAAATCTTGTTGGATTTTTTTCATCCATAAAATCAGGTACAGATGCTCATCTGTAAAATGCAAAATGAAAAAGCTGGTTGGACTGTTTTCATCCAACAAATGGGTACAGATGCTCATCCATAAAATGCAAAATGAGAAAGATGGTTGTTTTCCATCCATAAAATCAGGTACAGATGTTCATTTCATAAAATGCAAAATTAGAAGCTGGGTTGCATTTTTTTCATCCATAAAATAGGGCACAGATGCTCGTCCATAAAATGAAAAAAGAGAAACCTGGTGTGCTTTTGTTCATCCAAACAAATAGGCACAGATGCTCATCCATAAAAGGGGAAAGGTGGTGTGCTTGTTTTCATCCATAAAATAGGGCACAGAAGCTCATCCATAAAATGCAAAATAAGAAAACTGGTATGCCTTTTTTCATCCATAAAATAGGGCACAAAATGCTCATCCATAAAATGCCAGATGAGAAAGCTGGGGTGCTTGTTTTCATCCATTAAAAATAGTCACACAGATGCTCATTAATGAAATGCAAAATGAGGAAGCTGGGTTAGCTGGTTTTCATCTATAAAATAGGTCTAGATTTCTCATCCATGTTTGTTCATCCAAGCAATGCCAGAATACCATACGCCAGAATAGGAACCATCTCTCTTCCCCTTTCCTTTACACAACAGCAATTGCATCTTTGATCCAAGGAGCAGCACCATGTTTGGATCCAGTAGCTGTGAGTGACACATTTGATTTCGAATTCTTCACACCTTGTATGATCCATTTTTACATGTATGAAAGAATTGTCATTAATTTATCTGTTCCTCTTTTCTGTTGCAGATCACCCTCCTCTCTCCTTCCCTCCTCTTCTTCTCATGTTTTTCCCTTGCTAGTAGATTCTCTACATCTTTTGGTTGCTCTTTTGTCTCTGTTGTTTTGGTGAATACCAGATTTGGGTCTTCTGTTTAGATGCCTCTGTATGCTTCTTCCTTTGTCCCTCTCTGTTCAGGATGTGTTGGTAGGTAAGTTATATCTCCGTGATGATCTTCTTCTTAACCCTGTTTTTTTTCTTTTGTGTGTGTGTGTATGTTGGGTGGGTGGGATTTCCTTCCGATTTTGTGGTAAATTGCTGAACTTTAGTCTTGATATATCTCTTGGTCGCGAATGATAGTGGACCCACTGTGATGTTTACTTCATTTTGTGTTTGTGAAATTCCTCATTTCTGTGGCATCTGCATTCACATTTTTCCGTTGCACAGTTAGTTGATCTTACAATCACAGTTGCTCGTTTATGTTGTTTATTGAAGCATGCTGAATGATGGATGGTATTGTAGTAGACATTCTCTTCACTTGGGTTGCTTCATCATTAGATTCACACATCTGTGGAATTGATGTCATTTTTGCTCTCTTGAGTTTAATTGCTTGAAGCAGGTGTCCCATTTTCAATTCAGCCCTTTTTCCCCCAGCCTCAGTGTCTTCAGTGTCAATCACTAGAGCTCTATAGTCATCAACAATATTCTCTGTGCACATGAACTTTAGGGTTAGGTTTGTTGATGATAATGGCATCTGGTGGTCCACCCATCCTATGCTTTGCATCTGAAGCTGCTGTACTTTTGTGTGCTTGAGTCATTGTTTTTCAACTTGATCTATATTTGTGAACTAGGTTTGTCAAAACATGAAGATGAGCTTTCAATTCATGTAAGTTCCATCATCTCTGTGATTCTCAATTCCTTTCTTCTTGGCCTTCATTCTTCTAATCTCTCATCTCTCTGGCAGTCATGTCAGGTTTGTAAAAATCATAGCTTTTAAAATCCTGATGGTGTTTTGTTTTGCTATTTGGTCACAGCCTTTGGGGCATCCTCAACTAGTCCATTTGGTGGCACACCTGTCTCCTCATCGAATCCTTTTGGGACAAACATGAATCCAGTGGGGATGCCAACAAGCAATCCCTTTGGGGCAGAGGTGGCATTAGGAAGTAGCACTAGTACACCATTTGGTGGGCAGACAGGAGGAAGCTCTACCTTTGGAAGTGGGACAGCAGCAACTGCAGCTTTTGGGGCCACTCAACCTTCCACAGGTGAGGCCTCTCTCTTCTCTACCAGTGCCTTTGGCAGCTTATCCCTTGATCCCTGCAATTGGCAGCAATGCTGTTGCATTTGGAGGTGCTAATGTTATTCATGTTAGATTTCAGTGTTATGTGATACTTGTGAACTGGCTCTTGTCATTGTTTTAAACCTGGGAAAGAGTTGTGGATGCAGCTTGTAAAGGAATTTACAATAGTGCAGTTTCCATTTGTAACAATTTATTGGTGCATGCCCATGACTTGTGTGTTTTTTGGAAAGAGAAGTTTTAGTGCCTGAGAGGCTGAGATTCCCCAGTTTCACTTCTGTTTGCAGCAGCTCCTGTATTCATCCATGGTGGGTCAGACACCACCACACAACAACAAGGAAATCCTGTTGGATCACCATCTTTTGGACAGACACAGCCTGCATTTGGATCTAGTCAGCCATTTGGATCAACCACTCCTAGTAGCTGTGGAACATCATCAACATTGCTGTTTGGTTCCAAACCTGTCCCAATGTTTGGTGGTGGCACATCAACACTGGCATTTGGTGTGCCTTCAACTCCCACTTTTGGGTCAAATACAGCATTTGGGGCTTTCACACCTAACTTTGGGAGCTCATCAGCAGTCAGGCAGACCACACCTACATTTGGAGGAATCTCCCGACAAGCTCCTACCTTTGGAAACACTATTCCTTCTACTGTCTTCGGAGCTCAATCTAACCCTAGTTTTGGTGCGTACCTTTAGTTGTTTTGGGATTGAAAAGCTGCATTTTTGGGGTGTATCTTTCTGTTTGCATGTTTCTCTTTCTGTGCACCACTTCTTGTCATGACTTTGATTTGGAAATGTGTACTACAAATTTGTGCTCTTGGAATAGAACTGTGTTTTTTTCCGCTGAATTCTGAATTCCAACAACTTCCTTGAATGTTCATGGTGCAGGTGTAAGCCCAACCCCAACATTTGGAGGTGGTTTTGGCTCACCACAATTTGGAGGCCCACAACGTGGGGGCAGTCGAACAGCATCATACACAGTCACCAATGACATGGATACTGGAATTGGTGGGCAAGTTGGGAAATTCATGGGCATCTCTGCCATGCCTGCTTACAAGAATAAAAGCCCTGAGGAGTTGAGGTGGGAAGACTACCAAGCAGGTGACAAAGGTACTCAGTGGGGTTTCGTCCAAGAAGATATATGGTATTCCCTGTTTCATCTGCATGGCAATGTGTTTAATGAAGTTGACTGTCATTGATAGCAATACAAAAAGCTGCCATAACCTTGAATTCTCCCTGTCAGGTGGCATGACTCAGCCTTCAGCTACCAACACTTTTGGAACCCAAGCAGGAAGTACATTGGGTGGACTAACTGCTGGCATTGGTCAGATTTCCACTCCGAATCCCTTTGCACCATCCTCAACATCTGGCTTGTTTGCACCCAAGGCTACATTTGTTGGTGCAGCAGTGCCTGCTACAATGGCCTTCGGCACAACATCAACTTCTGGGGCTACTACTACATCATCACCTTTTGGAACATCAGCTTCAACCCCTATTTTTGGACAATCAACCTCAGCCCCCACCTTTAGCATGGGAACTACCTCCTCAATCTTTGGGCAAACTTCCACACCACTCTTCGGATCTTCCACGTTTCGATCGTCAACACCTGCATTCAACACCTCCATGTTTAGCAGCTCTACACCAGGATTCAGCTCAACACCTGCCTTTGGTACAGCCTCCCCTGTACCTCAGCTTTTTATTCTGGATCATCAGTGATTGTGTGACACTTTGTTATGAGCACATACACTGTACTGTGTTACCTTCAAAGTGCTGTTGGTGGAGTTTTCACTGCAATCTCATAGATATTATTGGAAACACAGCATCAGCAGGTGCTGGTGGTCTGTTTTCAACTCCTGCAAGCTCTCAGGCGTTTGGAGGAACCTCAGCACCTAATTTTGGCGGAGCATCTGCATCAGCTTTTGGGTCCAACTTATTCAGCAGCAGTATGTCAGGATCCATTTTTGCACAGACAAATCCAACAGGCTTAACCCAGTCCTTGGTATGTCACAATCTCTCATTGCCAACCCAATTTGCAGTTGAAGTTGAAGAGCACAAGTGCTGTAGAAGTTGTGTCAGAAACTCCATCATAGGAGTTCAGCATTTTGTGAAGCCACAGATGAAAGGAGTATGTTGCAGTTTCAAACTCTGTCAGTGACCTTATGATTTGTTCATGTATATCTAAAGAGGTTTATTGGTCAGAGTGTTATTAGTAGAAGGGCTGATATTTTTTTGGGCTTGTTTCTTGCTTGCTTCTTATGGGCTTTGCAGCCCTCCTCAGTGGCTGCCACCTTCGGATCAACTCCAGCAGGCCAGACACCTGCATTTCATTTTTCAAGTTTTCAATCTGCACAGCAAGGTCAGCTGAATTTCTCTGGTTGTTGAGTTCTGTCATTATGAAGAGAGACAAAGAGGGAATAGTTATGAGAGGGCTAGAATTGCAAAAAATGTAGAATCAATTGTCATGTCCTGGGTTTAGGACAACATGTGATAGGTAGACCAAACTGCATTCACAACACTCACACCTTTTTATGCTAGATGAAGATCTCATTGTGTTCTTGACATTGTATATTGTAGGCTGCCTGATGTAGTGTCTGATGTCATAATTGGAATGGGAGGTGTAGATGATAGTAAATGTGGCTGACTCCTGGAAATTGCTCTGTGATACAAGGGTCTAGTCTATTCAGCAATACACCATCTCCAGCATTCAATCAACAGATTGGGTTTGGCCAGCAACAGTGAGTTTCTTTTTCTTGAAGCTGTGTGCCATATTTCTTGAGATCTTGCTATTTTGGTTCACAAGGCTCTTCCTTATTGCTCTGTAATTGTTCCACAGTAATTGGAGATCTCTGCTGATTTGTGTTTCTGCACTTTCTGTGATACACTTTAGTCACACTACTTTGCATGTTTGTAATGGGAACTGAGCATGGGGTGGTGTCATGCAAATAATCTTAGAATCCTGCATGCCACCTGTGCTCTGCTTCTTGCTTTCATTTACTCAGCAAAATTGTGGCATGGACCCTTAAATATTGCTCACATTTTACAGGCCCACCCAGAATCTGATGATGGCAACATCCACTGTAACTACATTGCCTTCTATGCCGCAAATGTTGATTGGCCAGAGTGCTGTTGCTGGCCCACCTGTACAGTGTGCGATATCAAGTATGCCAGTATGTGACTACAAAATTCTTTCTATCACACATGGTACTTGTCAAGTGGTATTTTGGTTTCTTCTTCATCTGTCGTCAGTTGTAATCTTGTGTCAGCATGTTCAGAATGGTCTGGATGTAGCAAATGTTTCTGTGAGATGTCTCCTGATTTCAACAGTGGAGGGAGAAATACCTTAAGGAAAAATTCTGATTTGAGTCTTGTTGAAGCAGGTGTCAGACAAGCTGACACCAGTGAAGATGAATTCTTTGTTGACACCGAGGCACATCACCCAACGAACCAAGGTTCGCATGCACGCAAGGAGATACCATCCTAAGAAAGACAGTCCAAAGGTGAGCATCTTCCTATTACTGGGTATCGTGTGAATTGAATTTCAACTATGGGATTCATAGTCTTTATGGGATTGTTGTTCTCATTGCTTTCTATGGTTCAGGATAGCAAATCAGAATAAACCTGAATCCAGAATCCTTGAAGACCCATTGCACTGGGCTAGTTGGACTAGTGTTGCTGTTTCCATTGCTTTTGTCTAAGCTTGTAGGATTCTGGGTTCAGCCTTGTGTTGTTCAACTAAGGGATTTCTAAAATCAGCTTCTGCAACTGCTTCACTCTCTATTTACTATCTCTCAGTTGGATTTGTTGATATGAGTCCAGCTTACATTTGAATGCCATTTTGAAGGTTGTTCTGTTTATGAGCTTTCTGCATTTGAATTCTGCACATTGGAACCTGTGCAGGTTTCATCTTTCAGTGATGGTGAAGAAATGCCTTCTACTCCAACAACAGATTTGCTGTTTGTTCCCCGGGAAAGTCCCCATTGTTTGTTTATTCAGCAACCGGACCAGTCTTTAGCTTCTACAACTATGGCCAATGACACTCCTGATCTTACAGAAATTGCCACACCTACACATAGAAACAGTGGGTACTTTGAATTCAGGGCAGATCTTTCATTGTGGTGTGTATTTTGCATTGATTTGTTTTCACTTGCCTCCCTATTTGCTTTCGAAAGGTGAAGTGGAGAATCTCCCAAGTGGATCTTGGTGGATATACTCCTGGAGCATAAGGTGCATGTTATTTGAGGGCAGGAAACATGATTGTGCTGGTTTCATGCAGATTTGATTTCAGATGAGGAGACAATGGGTGGTAGCTCTACTCCTCCATCTGTTCCAGAAAGTGAGTTTTTCCATTTCTCCTAAAACCCACGCTGCCCATGATGTGATAGGTGACAGATCTTGTAGCAGTTGTAGTGCTTCATTAGTGTGCTGATTTTTTCACCTGAACCTTTCAGGTGTAGATTTCAGTAACCAGAAGAGACATGATATCATCACAGGAAGGTCTGTGCTCACTGATGACAGATCTCTGTTATTACTTCAAGTCAGAGCAACAGGTTACAAACATTGCCAATGGGTAGTTTTACATAATATTCTCTGAGTCAGGTTTGTGGTCCCTGACAATAGAACTCTGTCCTGATGTCAGGTCCTCCCGACAGCTGGCCAAGCCCAGAAATGAGGGATATACATGTAGTTCAGGAGGCAATCCTGGAGCGTTCCTCAAAGTCAGTTGAAAGGTCGTTTGTGAAGCAGGTTCCTAAGACCAATGGAGTACGGGAAGAGCATAACCACAGGGGAACTGGTTACATTTCTATCACTGGTCATCGTGCAGGAGAAGCTGCCATTGCATATGAATATGGTGCTGATGTTGAAGCCTTGATGCCCAAACTTCGTCACTCCGATTACTTCACGGAGCCACGGATTCAGGAGCTTGCTGCTAAAGAACGTGCAGAGCCAGGCTACTGCAGACGAGTGGTTGACTTCGTTGTGGGACGAAAGGTAGTGTGCATTCTTCTATCTGAACTTCTAACTGGAATTCTTCCTCAAGTGAGATGAAGCTGCTGAGTGTAAATGAATTGCTGGTCCTGCTCCATTGCACCTGCATCCTGGCAATATAGCTTGCCGGGTAGCCCTGCCCAGCCCTATGGCTACCTAGCAAGTGGTTGGAGGTCAATTGGTGGGAGTTTGTTTCTTTTGAGGATTCAGGAATGGAGAAATATTTGTTAAACCACATTACAAAATGGTTGGAAATTTTTATCCAACTTTTATGCTCCATGTTGCAGGGTTATGGGTCTGTCAAGTTTCTAGGAGAGACAGATGTGCGGCGGCTGGATCTAGAGAGCATTGTCCAGTTCAACAAGTGTGAAGTTGTTGTATACATGGACAAGAGCAAGAAGCCAGCAGTGGGGCAGGGACTGAACAAGCCTGCTGAGGTCACTCTCTCAAATGTAAAATGTGTTGACAAGAAAACAGGGCAGCAATGTTTAGACAGGTCTGATGTTGAGAAGTTCGAGAAGCGTTTGAAGAAGAAGACTGAGGAGCAAGGGGCAGAGTTCATCTCATACCACAGTCTGAAGGGAGAATGGAAATTCCAAGTGAAACATTTTAGTTGGTATGGACTGCAGATTAAAAAATCTGAGGGTGACATCCTTGGTAAGGCTCAAGTCTTGGCAGGTATGATGACCACCATGCCAAGATTTTAATTGAAGTGAAGTTGGGCAGTAAGGAGTAAAAAGGTTTGTGTTAACTTACTTTGCACCCAGAGTGAACTCTGCTTGAATATTGCATCTCTAGACAGATGAAACCTTCTCTTTCCAGTTGTGGTTGAAGAAAATCACTTGGGATTTTAAGCTCCATTTGTCCTATATTAAATTGATACATGTCTGATACAAATTATGGTGCTGTATCTATGGCTCCAACTAGATAACTCCAAGCAAATGATGACAACAGAAGACATAGTTTCTTGCAAAGTCACTGATGTCATTTCACAGGATCCATGAAGGAGTGAGTTCATCTATCCTTCTGCTCAAGGTCCCTCAGATCTTTAGTGTTTGGTGCAAACTGTTGAAAATGGGGATCATTTGCAAATTGTTGTGAATGGGTTATCAGAGACTAGTCCTGATTGTTGTTGGTGCATTTTTTATGCACCCTTTAAAGCATCCTACAGCAACCTAATTGACACACAGGAACACATGTCTGTAAGGAATTAGACATGGTTTCCTGTAATGTCTTTTGATCTTAATAAGTCAATTCTTCCTTGGCATTTGTCTTTGCATCCTTCACAAACTGCTGTTAAACATGACTGAACCCTGGTATTTTTTCTGTTGGCCCTTTCGCACGTTCTTGTTGGGAGTTTCTGAGATGTATCACAACTTAAATCCAGACCCTTTTGTTAGGGAAGTTCATTTTGGTCTAGTTTCCCCCCTGATTCTCTACAGATATTGAATCCCAGAACTCCAAAAGAGGAGACAACCCTGTATATATATAAACAAGGATTGAAATCCGTCCACAAAAAGTACAAGGCATGTCTAAGCAAATGTAAATATATGAAGGAAAACCAAGACAATCAGAGCAGTAGTAGTGAAGTGGAAGATGTAATGTTAAAAGGGCATCTGCTGTCACAAATCAGCTAGTGATGGATGTGCACTAGTTGGTATGTGTGGAAGAGATAAAGAATTGTGATTTAAGTGTGATAACTTGTTGAAGCATTGTGATGGCTTGTGCACATTAGAGGGCTAATGACATTTGTTGCCTATAATAAGACATAAGCATTGAAGGTATCAAGGTGGTTGGTAGATGGTGAGCTATACTAGCATGCACACAAGTAAAAAAGGAATCAAAATGAGGATGGAAACAATTGTAAGTTTTTATGGTAAGGGGAATGAAATCATCTTTTGGCACTCATTTTATGTAGGATCGAATCTTGTCTTGAACGACAACTATTACTGCGTGTGTTGTCATTGTTGAAGTGCGTTACACCAAATTTGCACAAATTGGATTGGCAATGATAACATCCACCAATGTTTGAAAACCATTTCTAGTGATGACAATATCCACTCATCTTTGTGTATGGTCGGGGAAAAGGTGGGAAACCTCTCTTTGTACATGAGCTCCACTTTTTAACATTATGGTTGTAACAATATCTCAAAATGTATCATAGGTTGCAATGTGGTCACTCCTGCACGGGCAATGTAGTAAATGAATACCCAAATCATCAATGGTATGACCACACTAACATCGTGAAAGATGTGGGACCATAGGATGTGGTATACCAAAAAAAATATGGAATGTTGTAAAAAAGTGGGTAGAAGAAAAATCAAATGAAAGGGTGCTAGGACAAACTAATAATCAAGCCCTTGTTGTTAGATTTGCACATGAGTGGAGACATGTTCACATAACATTCAAAAGAACATTTGCTAGAAGTGAAGTAAATTTTTACTCGTGTAATTGGTCCATAAAAAAAAACTACATTTAAAGATAGGATTGCACCATTAGATTCTTAAAAGGTAAGATGTGTGATCAAATTACCTCAAGTGACATCATACAAATATCTCATAGTGCTACTTAAAAAGGATAAGTACCGATTTTTACATGTGCCATCACGTCAAAAAGAATAGGGTGATCATCCTATTGGAAACAAAAAACTAATGTAGGAACAATCAAAGTTCAACATCATAAGAAGGCAAGGGTAACACGTCGAATCACTAAAGGAAGGTGTAACCCCTTTGAAGAAGTAAGAAGAATAACTTAATAACAAACCAAATGGCCCACTATGGTGCCAAAGGATCTTGACCCTAATAGCTTTTCCATCATAGCTATGGTACAAACATCAAACTCAATATAACATTGTAAAATACTTGGTGATGAAAATACAGTAGGCTATAGGTAGCCCAATCATGGGGCATAACAAAACAAAAGCATCGCAAAAGTTGCATGGGGATCTGCAAGCATAAGAAGGTTAACGATCATGTTAAGGTCTTTTAATATGAAGGACTTCACAAATGGCAAAAAACCCACTAGAACATTTAGAATATGAAAACTAAATTCAAGTTCAAGAAAAGTTGGAGGAAGTGAAATAGATCGGTCTAACCCCTATGGAGACTAGGCTACACACATCGCCGGCTACACACTTCGTCGGCTATAGTGAAAGTCTTAATGCTCCAAACTCTTCCTATGATCATAAAAACACCAAGTACCATAATATCGATAAATGGGGGGAGGTTAACCTTAACCAATGGATGAAAATGGTGAAGGGTCGTAATGGTCTCAACTGATGGGGCTGCAAAAGTGTTAACGGCCGATGCATGCACTACATAAACATACTCCCCTACATGAGCAAGTGCCCGTTTGTGATGCAGTTGTACTAATGGAGGTGGAGTAAGATATGGTGCCATCTCTAAAAATCTTTGGGAAGCCAATGCATGTGCTTTAATTGTATGTTCTTCTTGTAATTTCTCCCAGTCCCTACCATGAATTGATGCAAATGGGTGTGAATCTCTTAGTGGCCTTCCTCATCACCCCATGATGAAAATGACAAACACCAAGAATGGAAGAACAAACATGCATGCCCACATATGTTTACCATGGAGTGGGGGCATGGTAAACCAAGATGGAAAGCATCAATGACATCCAATGATGCAATCCATGTCCAAGCCAAAGAAGGAAGAGAAGACGATAATGCCAAAGGCATCAACACCTCAAAAATTGATGATGGCCTACATGCGGTGCATGATGTTTAGTGATGTGTAAACTTGTTTCTACTACATATAAATGACCAAAACCAAAACAAGGAACATGCAAACATTTTTTATGGGATGGATAGGCCCTTGGTTAAGGTGTAGATGATTGAAGAATAGCTCATGGTTAATGAGGTAGATAAGGTGTGAAATGTGAAGACAAATTAGGTGCAACTAAAGAGACTAGATGAAACAAAATAGATGCGATGGGAATCATCAAGTGAGGGGTCAGAGATGTTTCATGACAATCCATACATGTCATCAAGATATCAGAATCCTTTTGGGATACCCATCAATGTTTTGACAACGATGAAATTATAGAAAAAGGACATTTCACTCCTACTAGGGTTTTCTTTTCCCACCCACATACGCTTGTAAAAACTAAAAGGGCTATGGCTATCCTAGTGTATGGCTGGTGATCATGCAAGCAATAAAAAAAAAAGAATGTTAAAATGAAAAAAATCTTGTAAACTAATGAATGGAAAAGGAGTATTAAAATCAAGTTAAGGTTTTGTACAAAATTTTGTTAGAATGTGAAGAGTGGTAAGTGTAGGAAATGATGGCCTTCTCGTTGCCCTAAACCCTCTTCCTATGTTTTATAGTTGGAGTTTCTTGTGTTTTGTCACGTGTGCATTTTGTTGTCACAGTTGGTAACAATAATTCCTAATGTTTATGTAAGTAATCATGCCTAAATCCACGAGTAGGACCAAGGATAAACTTCCTAAACTATTGTAAGATGCAAGCATAAAGTGTTTTAGATCTTACCCCAAATCATTGGTGTTCTTTAGGGCATATATAAAGTTATTCATGTTTATATCAATTAATGATGGGGTGTGCACACAAGGTTTTTTTGAGGGAATAATTGATTGGCTCATCATTAATTTTTTTTGTAACATCGGGCATTCCCCGAATTTAGAAGCCTAAATAGGCTTTCCTCCCCAAAATAAAAGTTTGTTTTTTCATGCTTCCCTTCAACATTGCCTTTTACATATTATATACATGGAAGTTGAATGTAGTTAAACAATATGGTTTTAAAATTGTGGCATTCTTGGGAATGTCTTAGGGAACACATTGGGAACATTTTTGGACCATGATGGGAACATCTTGGAATCCACCTTTGCCCTTAAAAAAAAATTTTAAAAAAATTAAACCCCTTTAAGCCTTCTCAGTGGTTGCATGAAATTTGTATTTACAAAATTATTTGTCACCCATCCCTTCCCCCTTTAAAGACAACCAAACTTCCCCCATGCCACCCAAGAAAAAAACCGCATTGAAAAGGAAAAAACAAATTCTCAAACCCTCATGTACCAATAATGCATTCAAACCCCCATACCCAAGAACAACCTTGTTGAAGAAGGGAAAAAATTAAATACTCCCTCCCCCTCCCCTTTCCCTAGATTTCTATTTATAATTTTATCCCACCCGACCTAACTTTTAAAGGAGAACATTTGTTGTAGCCTTATCCATTAAGCCTTATCCATCAACCCCTTATACCCATTTATAAGGAATTCTCACAATGCCTTTGCAAGACAAAACCAACAAAAAAATTGATTAGCATTCATACTAAAGTCAACATTAATTAAATTGCTACATCCCTCCCCCCCCCTCCCCACCTTCTTGTCTTATAGGCTTGTCACCCAAATACATCATAAGTTGGCACAAAATCTCAAGTTGAGGGTCAAAGTGGAATTATACCTTGCATGATGTACAAAAATAATATTAGACAATGTAGAATTACACCTTGCATGACTTACAAAGACAATATTTTACATGTCAATTTGCAATAGTAATTGATTAAGGTGCAAAATTTTGCAATGCCACCATTTAATGTAAATCATTAACAATTTGGTTTATGGTTAGCTATCACTCCCCTCCCTATAGTATACTTTGCCTTTCTGTGGGGGCTACATCCAAATGGCACTTTTTCCTAGGACTTCCAAGTGGGAGTCCCAAAACTGGGACTTTTGCTATTCTAAAACTTTGGATTCTCATATCTTCTTCAAATCAAATCCTTTTTTAGCATGCGAGGGCAATATTTTATATCCCTCAAAAAAAGCTTTCCAATGGTGTATTGTATACTCTAATTGGAGATAATTTGACCCCTAGTCTAAGGGGATTTGTGATTGGGAGTCAAGTTTCCAATTTGACTCTTGACCTTTCTTTTGATCATAACTCATGCATTTCAAATCTAAGTGGACAATGTGAGGGCACTTTAAACATTTGAACTTCAAAACTTTCCAACGATGTCCTAAGGGCCCAATTTGGTGTTTGTTTACCTTTTCAACTAAGGTTTAAACATTTGAAACTTTCACACAAGTGCAACTCCCAAGGTGCGAATGCACATGGGTGTCATTAGGCTCCAGCTTTTGCACCCTCCCCCATTTGTGAGAATGTGTTTCACACCTGAACACATTCTCTTGATCTCATAGGCCCTTACACTGTAGACTTAATCGCGAACCTAATGTTGAAGTAGTAACAACATGACATGCCATTTGGAAACAAGATGTTAAATTTTTATGGCAATCCATGATTTTTTGTGGCACCATAAATTTTTATGCATTTTGAATTTATGGCAACAATATTTGTCATGGCATCCCATAATATTATGTGCCATGAGGTTTTCAAATCATGAATTCACATGCATGTGTATGTGTACTAAATAATCTATTATTAACTTGTAATTATGATTGTAATATTAATGGTCATTTTGAAAAAGGTGACACATGATTTCTTGAATTTTTAACTAATTAACACATTAACTTAAGTTAACATACCTATTAAGTTGATAATTATGTATGTAAACTACTTAATAAAAACCTATTTTGTATTATAAATTACTTTGTAACTTACTTAATTAAACATAAGAAATTTACTACATTTAATATGTTTAAATATACCTAAAATAGGTTATTTTACTAATAGGTTGATTTAGGTAGGCAAGCTTAGGTTCCTAGCTTTAGGTTATTTACCAAATCAATTTAAGTAACCTCATTACAAAATATTTTATCAAGTTTATAATCACTTTAAGATTGTGCGACTAGATGTAACTATGATGTGACATAATTATCCTGGGTTAATTTATTTTTTAGCTTAAAAATGCTTAGGTTAACTTAGGTTAAGTTAGTAAGTAGTATAGGTTGACAAATTAATTCATCTTAAATCGACCTAAGGAGGTTTAGGTTTAAGTTAAATTGGTAGGTAGTAGGTAGGTTGACCTAGGTCAACTTAAGGTGGCCAAGGTTAATTCAAGGCTAAAAAATTTGAGCTTTATAATTTTATATTAAATACAATTAGTATAAAGAATGTGGTAGTGCAATGGATGAAAACTTGAACCCCAAAATGAAAGTGAGGGGTTCAAATCTTCATTCTTACAACTTGTGAAACTTAAGCCACTTGGTTTAGGTTAAGTAACTTAATCTAGGTTTCTTGGGTTAGGAGTCCAACATTGTTTTTTAATTTAGGCCACCTAGCTTAGGTTAGGTAACGTAGGTTGCCTAACATAAATAGCTAATTTAACTAGGTTAAATTAAGTTGATTTTTGGCTAGGCGAGCTTGGCTATGTTAAGTTACCTAACCTAGCTAGATTCAACAAGGTTGATTTTTGGCTATGTTAGCTACATGGTGTAAATTAGGCAAACTTTTGGTCATGTGCAATGATTCATAACATGTTTATAAATTTTTGACACATGTCATTTGTCCATCAATGCGTCTTTTATAACATTTAATTGAATAAAACGACTAAGTTGAGATGGCATGCACTTTACACATCATACCAAAGTTAATGATGACATGGAATTTCATTATTATAATTATTAAACTATATTAAAATCCTAGTCGTTAAAATGACTTGGCTTTGCAACTAAACATCCTTTACAACTAAATGGGTGAAACAACATGGGTTTAATAACTCATTAGTCATTTGTTGCATATGTCTTTCTTGATTAGTATGTAGATGTACATGTTAGTTGCAAAACCCGAAATGTGTTGTTTTATTCACAAGGTTCATACACATGGATTTTTTACACTTTGGCTTCACAATCACGCCTATATATTTGGTTCAACTATCAATAACTAGTTGTAATTATCAATTACATTTAGGACAAAATTGTTGAAGGACAACCATATGATTGGAATAGTAAAAAAATTTACGAAACATATATCTTTTGCCAATGAACCCCATGTAAACCAATTCTTACATCAATCGATTTAAAAATGTGTTACTTTCATCCCCACCCATATATTTATCTACCTATTTACCCTTCCACTTTCCTACTTACCAACATTTTAGGTAGGTACCTACCAAACCCCACCTACATGGCTACACCCACCTCAATAGACCCGCAATGGTTGAAATTGATGAAAAAAGAATAAAATGAAGGTATTGCATGGAATTTGGTCTTGTTCATTTGAACAAATAATTAAGGGAAAAATTAAAATATTTGTCACGACCTATATAAGGGTATTATGTATAGACATTGGTTTTAAACATGACATTTTAATGTGTTTTAAGGGTATTACATAAACTTTTAAAAATCTATCTGAAACCCCCTAATGAGGGTATTATAGGTGTGCTCCAAAATTGTTTACCATGATCGGCTATTGTAAACCCAACGCATATGTCCATATTCCTCTAATTTAATTTAGGTGCATTTAATGGATGTTTTTATTGAAGTTCATAAATCAATTAAGCCTAAATTGAACAATTTAATTTGTTTATTTTAATGTACTTAAACAATGTGGATTAAATTTAACAATGTTATGTTTTTATAATTATTTATGTTATTTAACACTAGGGTTTTAAAATTTTGGGTTATGGAAACAACAAACATTTTTGACTTTTTGCACCTTTTAAGTTTAATTAAAATTAGACGTAATATGTCACAACCTTGACTTTGGGCTCATGACCAAGGCAAAGGCTTACAAAGGTGAGGGCCAAAAGTGAAGCTCGGGAGTCACATTTCATGTTCCTAAAAGTGTAAGAGAATGTGAAGGAATGAACCCACACATTCCCAAGTGGGCTTTCACTTTGGGAGTTGGAGCTTGAAACAAATCATACATTGGGGGCTTCTAGAAAGTGTTTGGATCCTCAAGCATTTTTGATAAAAAAGGATCGATATTTCAGGCGTTGTGAAAGATGTTGTTGGGTTTGGTTGAGAGATGACGTAGAAGCTGAGGATGAAAGAACGGAACACGACCTTAGATGATTTCGAGAGCTCCTAATGGATTGTATCTTGATTTACGAAGGTGCCGTGGGTACCATCATGTTGCACGCGTTTGTTCCGTCTGATCAAGCTTCCGAGTATTTTGTTACAATGGCCAACATGTGGGAATTCCGTGGACACGTCACTAAGACTTATTCCCCTGAAATCAGGATGGCCATGTTTGAACACAGATTCTCCTATAACGATTGTGTCCCTGCCAACTAAGCTTGTAAACCTTGGACGTACCGATCTCATTTTCCTGGTTTTTTCCCCTTGAGTAGGCCTTTTAATTTTCGATCTTTCTTTAGGTTTTTCCACAACCAGTGAAGCAAAGAATCCCTTCTCACACACATGGCGGAAGACTTGGAGGCCTATGCCAACACTTGGGCCAACAAGTTTATCGACATTAATTTACACCCCCACTTGGTGTCTTGGCTTCAATAGCTTGAGGATGCGTATCTAGAAAAGTTTTTTAAATTCAAGGCGCGTCTTGGAAAATAGCCGTTCACTGCTATGGGGGTCACTAAAAACTATGTGTTCGCAACACACACGGATCGAAATGTCCTGCATTTTGTGATTTCTTGGTTTATCCAAGGTATTTTTGACTTCCCATCTATTTTTCCTGTTTTTCTTTTTTATCAATTTAAAATTGTGTTTGTTTGAATTCTTTACAGGGGATGTGGTGGGTGCGGGGAAATTTGTTTTCCTTGGTTTTAGCTTGTTTTTCTGATCTTGATCGGGATCCGTGCTCCTTCTGAAATTTTTTTTTGGTTGAACCATTACATGTCGGTCGTCCAAAATCCTCGACATTGCCAATATGGGTGTGTTGTATGTGCAACGATCCACTCAGATGACTTATGTTTGAAGGCGGGATCTCATGGAGCTAATGGGTGATATGTTGGATTCCGCCATGCGTCGAACAAATGTGGCACATCGACGGGAGATTGGTGCAAGATTCGTCGAATGGTTTGAACTAAATAATCTGTTTGGTTATTAGGAGGTAATTGACGAATCAGATCGCGCAAACAACGATAGTGGCTAACGCCATGCGAATATATAAGTGTTTTTAATTTCGTAACAACCTTCATTAATGGTTTCAAGTTCATCACCAAAAGTGGGGTCAACTGGTAACAAAATCATTAGGGTGTGAAAGCTTGAAGATGTAATAATACAAAACTCAAGGGGGTTAAATTTTAAGATGAGCGCACACCTTTTGTGGTTCGGGATTTTCATTACGAGGATGTTGCGTCAATGTCAAATTTAAATATGATTTTGTAAGCGGTTATTCATTCACTTGTATAACTTGAAGCTCGTAAGATGTGGCCATAGGCGATGCCATAATTTCAAAGAAAGGAAAAAAAATCTTCAATCAAAATCAAATTGGTAATGAATGTGTGGAGGATTCGTTACGTCAAAATGTGTGGTTTTAATTTATAGGTCAAGGAAAATGAAAGAAATGCATAAGTAACAGCCTATAACAATAGTAAAGTAAAACTTTAAGATAAAAAAAAATGAAGGTTGAAGTAAAATTTGTTGAGGGGAAGTGGGAAGAGATGGAAAGGCGCTTTTCTTTCTCCTTCCATTGACCATCAAGTAATGGAACCTTCCAAGGGCCACCAAACATTGAAACCTTTCAAGGGCCACTAAGCAATGGAACCTTCCAAGGGGCATTAAGCATTGCAACCTTCCATTGGCCACCAAGTTGGGATATTATTTCATCTCCTTCCTTTTTCTTTTTTTTAAAGGGCGAATTTGAATCATTTAGAACTTTCTTTTCCGGATATAATTTTCTACTTGAATATTGAAAATATTTGTTCATATAACTTTCCATGGGAGGAGAAGAATGATTAGTCTTAGTAGATGGTGGAAAGGAGGAGAATATATTAGATGATTATAATACTGTTGAAAGAATGGAAGTGAGTAAGAATAATGTTGGAAGCTTGAAATTTTAAAAAAATTTCACACCCTTTCGAGTTTAGTAGCACGACTTCTTATTGGTTCTGGTGTTGAACTTAAAATTTGGTAGGCAAATGCGCCTTGTAATTAACTTTCTAATGATTTAAAGCAAGTTAGATTTGAATAACGTATGTGATAAAAATAATATTTTAAGTGATTAAAGGTTTGTTGCCAAGTTGAACTTTTTATCTTTGTAAAATCCTTTGGGGTTTAGTAGTACAATTTATTACTGTTTTGGGTGCAAAGCTTAGAATTTGGTGGGCAAATGTGCTTTGTAACTTGCTTTTCAATGAGCTGAAGCAAGTAGAATTGAATAATGCATTTGATAGGAAAAATATTTTAAGTAATTGGAGGTTTGTTGTCAAGTTGAACATGACGTCGAATCATTAAAAGTTGGTTTAAGTGAGTGATAATTTAACATAAAATTCTAGGACTTGAAACGTTTGAACTTAAAAAATATATTTATTTATTTCAAATCATAAATGATGCATAGGAGGTAAGCTATTTGGTTTCAATTATAAACACAACTTAACATCTAGAAATACACTTTGCATTTTTTTGGGGAGATATCCTTTTCATTTATTTCCCTTCAAATTAGGTATGGTTATAATTATTTGAATTTCTAAAAGTTTTAATTATGATGTGGGGTGGGTACCAATTTTTTAAAGTGCTCGAATATGAGGTGAGGCCAATTATTAAAAATTTCAACACCTAGTGGTATATATATATACTTGAGACAAAACTTGGTTAATACCTGACAGACCTTCAAATACACGCCCAACATTGGTATAATTATGGATTTCATGTTTAAATAAAAATACATATTATTGAAAATAACTTTTCAATAAAATTCAATGTGAAATTGATAATAATTTTGAATAAACATAATGTAGTTTGCATTGTGACCAACATGTTGTGTACATCAACATTTAAGTTTATTAATCATTTAACACCTTTTAGTTTTTAAAAACAAAAAGCTTTCATGTTTTAACAACAATTACATTTTATGCCACAATTTGTTCTTTGTTTTTCAATGCACCAAACAATTCCTTTTCATTATTCAAAAAAAAAATTCAATTTCCACTTGAAACATAAAAAATGTTCATGGGTTGAAAGTTGAATAAAAAATCTTATATGATTTCATGCAATTTTATGATTAAAAAAGTGGAATGATATTTATTAAAAAACGTTTTGATTTTACACATTGAAAAAATTCCTTGTATTTATGAAAAAAATTCTCAAAGTTTATAAGGATAATGACATGCATTATTTAATTAAATCATGTTCATAAATTTTTTTTTTTCTTCACATGAAATATTTTTAAAAAAAAATAAGAAGCAAAAACAAGGACATATCACAAATTTTTACAAAAAAATATTATAACATGAATGCATGAAATCAAATTTGATGGATCAAATCAAATTATAACATGACCAATCAAAAGGAATTTTTTCAATTGAAAAACAAAAACAAAGCAAGAGGAAATAAAGAAGGGCAATAAAAAGAGAACACAAAAATTAACATAGAATTTGTTTTGCAACAAGATAAAAATAAAGCAAAAAATAAAAAGAAGATGATAAAACAACATCAAATTTTAAAAAATGATCAAAATGAAAGAAAATGAAAGATCAACTCCACAAGATAATGATGAAGTAAAAGATGAAAGCAAAATAAATAACAACATGAAAACATAGAAACAAGATAAAAACAAGATCAAGGATTTGAAAATAAAATGGAAACAACAATCAAAAGGCCAAAAAACAAATTTTACTTAAAAAGGGAAATGAATTGATCAATAGGGTGAATGTGAAGACTACTAAAATGTGTAAAATTTAAACATGGAATGAGAACATAAGATGAAAGGGAGGCAAAATGACATATACATAAGCATGAACATCAAGAGGTTTAAAAACAAAGATGAGTAAAAAGTGAAAAGTTGAAAAAATATATTTGAAAAAATAGCAAATAACAAATGAAAAGCAAACAATGATAATAAAAAATGAAGATGAGTGGGAAAACTTTCATTTGAAAGAAAATAATGCAAGGAAAACAACACAAGTTAGAATAATAACAACACATAATAATAATTTTTTTTTTGGGAATAAACATCATTTAAAAAAAATGAGGAGCCAAAATGAAAAATTAACAATGATAGCAAAAAGGAACATAATCAACAAAAACTTCTTTGCTTACAAACCAAAGTGGAAGCAAAATGAAATAATATATGAATTGAAAAAAAAATCAGAAATTTGAGCAAAAACATGTAAAGGATGAAAATAACTTAAAAATGAAAATTCAAAGGAATAATGATCATTTGAAAAATTGAGAATGACAAGTTGGTGGCAAGCATGGTTAAGAATATTTTTTCATTTATAAAATTAAAGAAAGTTAATAAATAATATAAAATCAAAAGTTGGAATTGTGATTTTCAAATAATTAAGTGGCACCAAGGGAAAAATGTTCATTGAAAAACATAGATGAGTCAAGAATGACAAGATAATGATGAAGGCCAAAAATGAACATGGATAAGATGAGTTTTATCACGTGTAAGATGAATGGGACATGAGATGAAACAAATTCATGGAGGATTTAACATGAATTCAACTACTAAAACTAGAAAACTTACCAAACAAAAAATGGAAAGATAAAAATAAAAGTTGAAAAAATAAACCCCACCTACAAATGAAAGTGAAAAGCCAAAAACAAAGATGTTGAAAGTGAGATGAAACACTTTGAACATTAAAGTCAAGAAAAAGATGTCAACAACAATAAGAGAAAGAATGATATAAACATTTGAAACAAAAAAACTAGGTTTCTTTTTAGAAAAAAATGACACCTAGGTCAATTAGGCAAAGATGACCTCATCCGCATGAAACAATTACTTCTTTTGGTTGGGGTCATCTCAATGTAGGTGTTATTTCATTCAAGGCTTACAGACACATCTAAGATTGAAAATCAAGAGAAAAAGAGAAAAGTAAACACCAATAATTAAAATATGTTTGTTTCATACACAACATTTTGCAACTTACTTGACCTTTTCAAACAATTTGCCCACTCATACACAATATGTTCAAAGTATGCCAAAATAAAGCCAACAAGGTACAAGTAACATCCATTGTACTAGACAATGGGCTAGGTACTATGACTAAGTAATACCAATTCTAGTTCCTAGCAATGGCAAGCTCATTGGCACAATGGATGCTAGAATTGATAGTACTCGATCCATTATCTAATCAAGTCATGTCAAGTCCTCTTAGTTTCCTTTGCCTCTAGTTATGTTTTATCCTTCAAATGCAATTTTCAAGACATGCATTCAAAAATTATTGCCATAATCACAATCATTAAAACCTAACCACCATAGACAAGATTTGAAAAATGGTGGCCATAAGTTCATTGTGCAAATATCATCTAGAGTGGAATGAACAAAGCTATCAAAACATAAGTATCATTTTTTTTTCAGCCTATGAAGTTAAGATACCTTACCTATGCTTAACAATTGATAGTTTCATGTTGAAATATTTATTTATATGTATTTAGACAAGTTTGACACCCACAAATTCAATAGTTCAAAATTTCAACAATCAAGAATATGCACATAAAGTGAACCTTCTAATATGAATTTATGGTAGTAATCTAGTGGCTAGCTAAGAGAGCAAGTTAGGTTGTGAGTTCGATTTACAAAGGTTTTGATAAATACCACTAATTTTTTTCTTTTTCTAGACAAATCTTTTGAGAATTATTTAGTGCCAAACATCAATTACAAGTAGGGTATTTATATGATGGAAATGCAAGCAAGTCCACTATGAAATTGGCATTGTCGTCGAAAAGTACTTGCAAAAATTCAAAGAATGTAGTTGCAAATTCTCTCACATTGGTGTTCATAATCCTCCACATGCTAGATACGAAGTTCTTCTCGCATAAGTGAATAGTAAGCACCAGAACATAATTGAGATTTCAGAGGAAATCAACATAATGCAAAAACATACCTACTCAACATGAGCAAGTAGAAGAGATAGAAACAAGGAGAGAAGTGCAATGTGTTCCACAACCATTCTCTTCAATCTTCCCCACATTCTCAAGCAAGACAACAAATGGAGCTGAAACGAAGAGTACCGGAGCTTGAGTGTGAGCAGATACTTGCGTCGCACACAAGGTAGGGCCCCCTTCGCCAAGAACTCTGGAGATGGAGCCGGCCTGCCCTCCTAAAAGTGCAGAAACACCATTGAACAGGAAAGGAAGCCGTAGGTAAAAGTAAAGTCAGTGACGCCAGAGTCACCCGTTGGACTCGATCAAATTATACACAGACATATCTCTCTCTCTCTCTCTCTCTCTCTCTCTCTCGGCGTTCAAAACCTTTTCCGGATTGATTTGCGCGCAACTACTTATCTAAGTGTCTCCTCTCTCAAGAGCTCTGTGCATTCTTCCCTTCTCTTGCAACGATGTAACTCAATGCCTACTTCCCTCGTCGATACGTTTCGTGCGAAACGACAAAGCGAACGCCAGAGAGGGAGGAAACAATCAGGTAGGTAAGTAGACACTATGGTAGTAATATAGGCCTACTAGGGCTACTTTCCTACCCTGTGATGAAACAAGCAGGTAGGTAGGCAAGTAGACATAGGTAAGTAGACACTATGGTAGTAACATAGGCCTACTAGGGCTACTTCCTACCTGTGTGCCCAATTTTGGGAACGCCCCTTGTCTAAGGGCCTAGACGCAACCAGAGAAGAGAAGAGAAGAGACGAGAAGAGAAGAGAAGAGAAGAGAAGAGATTGTTCGTTGCCGTTTGGTACCATAATGGTTTCTCGATGGCAACCCCATTGTGTGGTCGTCTCTTCTGCATCATCGTCATGTGCATGGCTTGGAGCATCCGCTTGTTGCAAGTCCAGTGAATGGCATTTCAGCGGTGTTGTCGCTCAAGCAGCCTTGAAGCCTAATAGGTGGCGTCTCAAGGTTAGGGTTTCCATTTGTTTTGTTTTGTTTTGGGGTTTGTTTCTTGTATTATTCTGGTGCTTTTTCGGTCTGGAATTGCTCCTCAGGTCCACAGCTTTCTTCCTGGTGTGAGTGGAGGAGCACTTTGGTTGAAAATTGCAAAGGAAATTCTTCTTCTTCTTCTTCTTTTCTTCTTCTGGTTATGAGAGGTTTGAATGGAATTGTGAGTATTTGTATTCTGTGGGAATTGGAAGAGAGTGAAGCTCAGCTGTGACGTGTTGATTGCTACCGATTAAATCGAAGTGTGCTGAAATCTGCATTGTTTTAAGTGTCTGGTTCTTCTGAATTTTATCAACTGTGTGTGCTACTCACGAAAAGATGTGACTAGCAGAGAGAGACAATTTTGCTTGCTCTGTAGAGCTCATGCTCAAGCATTGGTCAAAGAGACAGATGGATAGTACATGACAAATGCTTGAGCTCAAGCTATGCTCTAGAGTCAAAGCAGTCTATATGTAGCAGTGATGCAATAATGTTCCTTTCTTTTTTGAAATGCAGATTGCAGAACATTAGTAGACATTTCTCATAAGATCATTCAAAACACATGCCCATCATCATGCAATCATGCATAAATAGCAGTTAGAGATTTGATGTCAGATCTCTGCATTTGACTCAGATGGAAAGACCTATAAAATACAAAAGTCACAACAGATGACTTATTAGAAGTTTGGCAAATGGTATTTTGATGACACTCACTGGTACTGAAATTCTGGAGTGCATATTCCTGCAACAGCAGCAGCATCACCTACGGACTTGTTTCTCATCTTCACATGCAAGAGTTAGGTCTTACACCATTAGACCTTGTGCCTCTGCAACAAGCACAAACTTTGATCAAAATACTCAAAATGGAGGGGAAATGCAACAAGATGCAGCAGTGTCAGGCTTATCATTTGAGATGCTTAAGCCAGTACAGAGCTTTCCATGGCACAGAGTCTCCAGGAGATTGGCAGAAAGGTTGGTCCAGTCATTGTGGACTGTTGGAAAGTGGATCATGATTCCAGTCCTGCTTCTGTCAGTTCTGAATGAAGTTTCCTACACGCTTATGCAGGAGAATTTGCTGCTCATTCCTATAAGCATGATTGGAGGTATCATGTTTGTTGGAATCCTCAACGAAGTTTTTGCAGACATTTCAGGAGATGTTGAGGTAGATGTTCATTCCTGGATCCTTTTATTCTCAGCTTCTGCTGTCAACCTCTGAGCAGGAAAAGAAAATCAAATGTAGTGTACCTACAGTTTGGGTTGTGAAACATACTATTGAGGATATTTCAATTGCACATGAGCCCTCTTAGCAATCACCAATCCCACTGGTAGCAACTCAGTTAAACTGATCAGGAAGTCCCAACACATGGCCACGAGGTGGGACCCAACTTGGCTTCTGTAGTCTGTGATTGTTTTGTGAAGGTGAAAGGATTCAGACAGTGGTTGAATCAGAGTACAAGGATAGGCCAACTGCTGGAGTTCTGCAATTTGACAAAGTTCACTGAAATTCATTGCACACTCATGTATTCCCTAAAATCCTGATTTTCTCTGTGTTGTGTGGCAGCAGAAGATCAAGTTTCCATGGCATTTGTTTGCCATAGGCATAGTGTTTGTGCTTGTGAAGGGTGTTGCCCCCTCTTTCCCTAGGTGGGCTCAAGTTATCCTTCCTCATTTCGCTAATGGTGGTTTATGGCAAGTGATCTGGCTGGCCAATCTTTGGAAGAAGCAGAATGATAGTAAGCAAACAGCAGAATAGAATGAAAGGATTTGTGTGTCAAATCCTGAGAGTCAGAGCTGCTAATCTATCAAAGAGTATTTTTGTAGCAAACAAGGTGATGATTGATGACATGTAGTATTCTGTCAAATTGAAATATGGGAGTTCAGTGTGTTCATTGGGTTGATTGTTAAGATCTCCTCTGTGGTCTTGTGATTGAAAGTCAGGATGCAGATTTGTGAATATTTGTTTACTGGAAATTTTGAGCAGACCATTATACAATTATCTGAGCACACCATTTGGGAGCTAATGAAATCAATTGGGAGTAATGGGAGCTAGTCATTGCTATTAAGGACATTTTGTGAGTGACTCTCATAAGGTTATGGCCACACTCATTCTCGCTATGTTTGTTCTGGCTTTTCTACAACTGCCACAATGATTACCTCCAAAGTGTTAGTGAGGACAAGTAGGGTATAGCCCAGGGTGGGGGTGTTCCCTAACAAGGTGCCTTGGATGAGGAAGGAGCTGAGTTCAACCCCCACATTTTGGGAATGTCTCAGACCCATGGGCATTACCCCTTTTAAAGAGTGGGGCAAACATTATCATGAACCCCTTGTATATCAGAAGGCATAAGAGGGGAAGGTTCTTACAGTACTCCTTGATTCAAGGGAACTTGATGTTCTGCAAGAAACCAGATCAGTATGAACAAACCTGTACATAAACGTACTTGTTGAAAAACCATACCAGTGTCTACCATATTCAACAACAGTTCCATTCAGCACAAAAAGGCACACATTTTTACCAATCTGTAATCTCAATCCCCTTATTTGTGGCATGATCCAATAAGCAAGTCAATTTCTTTTCCCAGAACTGAAGATGACCAGATTCTGTAACAATCTGAAGCACTGTGAAGAATATTATGACCCATTTCAAACTGAAAGATTACCTTATTAAAGATATTTGTAAAGGAAATGCAACATCAGTACCTAGAGTTTGGTCATTAAGGAGGTGAGATCAATAAACAATAAAAAAAGTGCATCCCTATTAAACAGGGAGTCAAACTCAGATTATAACAAGTTTAATGTCATTTGAGTTTCATCCTTTTTTTTTCCTGAGTGCCTTCACTGCTACTGTGCTTCCAGCTACTATAATTACTTCAAATCCAGTACATTAGATATTGTAGTATTGAGTTCCAACATTTTATATCCCTGATTCGATAGAATTTCTTTGCGTTGGCGAATAGCAAGGTTTGAGATTGAAGTTGAGGATAGGGGTGAAAGAGGGCCCAAAAGCAAGGTTACTTTGCAGATTTCTCTATTGGTCGACTCTGATCTGGGCAGCCTACACCACATTTAACCCTTGAAGCTTGAGAGCATGGTACTTCCTCTGAGTCAAATGGAATTGCATGGTACTTCGAGTGCAGAGTCCAAATCACAGCTGTAAAAAGGCAGCCATAGCAAATGCTTCACAAGGAAGTTGTCACATCATGTTGGAGAATCCTAAGCCAGGGATAGCAGGGCAAAGGAAGAGCACCAGGAGCCCCTTGTCCAAGAACAAGCATCACAAGGCCAGCCTGCAACTACTGTATGCAGTGTGTTGCAAACAATTTGCCCCAGTCCAAAACAAGCTGACTGATAACACCTGCAAGTTCCATTTTGTTAGTGGACAATACTTCTGGAAAAGAAACCTCAAGGATTACAATATCGATTGGTCTCATGCTCTACCTCTACAAGTCAACAGAGTTCAGTAATCTCATGACACCATGGCATGCATTTGACAACAAAATGCATTGCAGCTCAGAACAATCCTCATGGTCATTGCAAGAAAATCAAGCTAGAAACACGTGATTTTTCAATGCACAGACATCTCTGAGTATAGAACTGTGGGTTCAAGTTGAAATTGTGTGCTACATGCATAAGATGAGTCAAGCCATGAAGAAGGAACTTGGAACTGTGGTAGAGTTTAGAACAACACTTTCTACTAGGCTTGCAGTACACAAGCTTGTAAGCACAAGTGGGTAAAAGATATCTCTTCCCATGTCACCATCTAATATGCAAAAATTACTCATCAGAACAATCCATCAATGAAAATCACCATTCCTCTCCACATAACCTGAAGCCACCACCTGAGACACACTAAATGTCCAGATCCCTATCCACACCAAAAACATACATGACATGTGAATTGTTGAAGGCATGGCCCAGACCCAGACCAGCTGACTTCTGCAACACCAGCATAGTATAGTAAATGGGAGCCTGCCAATATCTGCTAAATGTTAGTGCATTTCCTGCAATGAAGGTTTACTCTTGACAAGACAAGCAAATGGAGGAACTTGCTATCAAGGTGTTGAGGCCTTGTTGTATCACATGTGGGAAGACATTAAATGAGCAAAAGGCCCTTATTGCAGGCAGTACAAAGAAATACTGCTTGCTTCTTTTTCCCCTGACTGCCTGTTTATGTACCCGTCCAAAATGTGTATAACAGACACTAACATCGGGATCCAAAGTCTATAATGGGCAGCACCAAAATGTGTCTGGGCATCATTCATCTTTTGTGGGAAAAAGATGGCTCGGCCCAAGGGTAGACAAAGGAAAAAAAAAGAAGCAGCTGTACTTTTGTATTGTCTGCAATAAGGACCCTTTGCTCACTTAACATCTTCCTCACATGTGCATGTGAAAGAGCCTTGTGAACATTTTACAGATCCTAAAAACAAGCATCGCTGCAACAGAAAACATGTATGCATCTTCCTGCTAAGGTATCGTGGTGATGGTGGGAATGTTGAAACAATTTAGGGTTATTCAATGGATTCATCAGTGCTTTAAAAGATGGCTCAAGAATTGTGTTCCATTGCGAAGGAATATCGAAAAGGACTCAACAAGGTGCAATCATAGTCAAACGAGCCAAAAATCATGTGTTGAATTTTTTTTAAAAATAAAAATTTATTTAATAAATTGAGTTTTGGTTTTAGTAAAGGAATTTTGAACTTCAACACCCCAAAATCAATTTTATGAAACATTAGGGTAAGAACTTTTTCAATAAAGGAATGTTGATGGGAATTTTTTGAAATGATGATAACCTACTATTCATATGTGAAAAACACTCATAATTAAAAATTTGTGGTACTTGAAATTTTATAAATTCAAAATATAATTTTAGAATGTTCAAATTTCAAAAATTATTTGCTAGATGCAGATGAGTCATAATTTGTATGACATTTGAACAAAGTTGTGGCTTATGATACAAAAAATTAAAGATAAAAATAGTTATTATATTTTAGCATGATTTGAAATTATGATCATTTTTCAAGATGAAACGTAAAATTTGGCAGAATTTGTACACTTTTAAAAAAATCATATTTATTCAAAAAGAGTTAACACAAGTAATTTATTAGGAGAATTGTAAATATTTTAAAAAACATGTTGCAAAAAAAATCCTTCAAAAAATATTTTTAATGAAAAAAATGAAAATGTTCAAAATGGGCGCATTTATGGTTAGTCCTTTGTCAACATTGGCTCATTGGATTATGATTGCACCCAATAGGATATTTATTCAAATTGCTCCATATTTTAACCATACATAGAATAAAATATGTTTAATATGATAGCATAAATTTTTCGTATGATAAAATAGGAATTTTTTTTGTGGAATTGATGTTAAAATCTTGGATTTTTTTCATAAAAAGGTTGCATTAATAAGGATAATCAAGTTAATTTTTTTAATTATAAAATTACATTTCGAAGGTTTGAAAAAAAACATAGAAATCATTGGTGCAAAAAAAACATATTATTTGATGTTTTTAAACAAGTTTTGGCACTCCATTAAATGAAAGTATGTCATTCCTATAAATGTCTTGTAATCTTACATTCCTTTTGGTTTATACTTGAACATGACATTCGAAATTTGTTTAATTGATTTGAATCATTCATTATAACATTTATTGATTGAATTTAAATATACATATCTCTATTTTATTGTTTAGCATCTTAGAACATTTATTTTACTAGGTCCTTATTTTAGAATTCAAAACACAAGACAAAAGGTTATATGGTTCCTTTTGTGGTACCCCAACCATGAATGCACTCTGTTACTCATGTTTATGTTAGTTGTATTTGGCTCATTTCATTATATTTGCATCTTTATTTTTAAAAAAAAAATATATATCAATTTATATATTTTCCTTTTTGCACTTAATTTTGGGCATTTACCAACTCTATTGGGCATGTGTAGCTTAGAGGTTGCATTTCTTCAACAAATGGGACTACATAGCAAATGAAATTTGCTAGTCATTTTAGAACAAACAAACTACGAAAAGTTTTTAGTCGAGAATTGGTTAGTGCATGTGATGGTGATAAACAATTTATAGGAAGATTGAAAAGTGGGACAATTGAATTCACATATGAATATGATGTATTACATGTTTAGTGCAACATGTGAAGTAGCAACAAACCCTTGTTGAATCATAACAACAACAAGAAGTAAGATCAATGCCTCAGGCTTTGTTTGATTGCACATAATTTTTTTCTATTCTCCTCACACACATGTTTATTCCATAGACATGATCAATCCACTAGTTTAGTAATAAAAGATAATGCCTATCCCTTTACAACAAAAGCACTCATTCAAGTAGTTAAGTTTTATTTAGGTGTATTACAAGCAAGGACTTAATATATATAGTTAACATAAAATGAATCAAGTACGTTAATGCTAGTGTTGTTTAGGTGTATATATTTTTGATATATCTTGAGGTAAGGGTATATGCAAAATTTTAATTGATTTACCCAAGAATAAATGTATATTATGTTTTTTTGTTTGTTTCATTAAGGTAAGGTCTAGATAACCCCTATCATATACCCATGTTAAGGGTAAACAAAAGGATAAAAAAGGATAAATTTTTTAATCTTATTTATTAAAAATGATTTTCTTTTCACACTTTGAAATTTATTTAATCAACTATCACAAGCCTAAAATGGATGGGACAATGCACACATGTGATGTCAAATTAAAATAATAAAATTGTATTAGAATATTTTAATTTTTAAAATTTTACCCATAAACAAAACTTAATCACTTTAAAATGTTTGGGTTTAGGTCAAGCAGTTTTGGGGTTTATGTGAATAGTGGTGGCAATTTTAGGGTTTAAGTGAGATAATGACATCGATTTTAAGGTTTAGGTGAAAGTTACCTTAATAAGATTTACCTAGGTTTGAGAACATACTCGGGCTTGGATACAAGTATTTAAAATATTATATCCAAGGTTATGAAATGGATATATTTTTTCAAAATTATATATCCTTAGGTATCCATTTGATTAGGGTACATTGATTTTGAAAAAATAAGGTAAGATAAAAAATATACATTACTAGCACCTGATGAATGTATCCAGCTAAATGATATACTTGCACAACACTGGTTAGCATCTGGTCAATTATATATTGATTTCAAAGGCTGGGTTAATTTAATGAGCTATGGAAATAATGTTTGGTTGTGCCAAGAATGCTACAATGTGGGTCATGCAACATCAGATTCACCAGGCACATTGCAAAGGGACAATTGCTGGGCAACTGGGTAGATGTGGTCCAATTTGAGCAGCTACAACAAGTTCAGCCTGTTTTGCACTTCACCAAAATTGGCAGACCTTAATACCTAGAGAAATGTATAGAAACATTATGTGGGTTTGCAATGTTTTCTGGTCTTGACATGAAATGCATTTCTGAACTACAGAATGGAGCCTGTAGTGAAGTCAATATTGGGCAGTTTGATTACTATCAGACTAGTTGCCTTGCATATGGAGCACAATCCGAATGTCTTCTTCAATCATGGGCTTATCGATTTGGGACATAAATATCATGGTGATTGAACATGAAATAATTGCCAAGTTATGCTTTCAACTTTGTTCTGCATGATTTTTGTATATCGTCTTGGTTTCAGATGTACAAACTGCGAACCAAACCCTCAATTCCTGGAATCATTAACCAAATTTTCCTAGCCAAGAGATAGACACTACATCAAATCCAAGTTCTTGGGTATGGATTATGGACAACAAAAGTACATTTTCCAATTTTGCCAATTGTTGATCTGACTCTCATCAATTTTCTCAATACATAATTCCAATGCTACGAATAGTGACAAGAGGGGCCATATTGAACCAACACCCACCAGTGCACCATCAAAGGATGGATGAAATGTGATCAGGAAACAGTTTTCTGTTGGGTTCCAGTTCCCTAGCTAACCATGGTGGTTAGCTCAATTGCTATATTTACTACCTACCAACTAGGTAGGTAGTAAAAACAGTCCCTACCTACTATATATAAACTATCTACTTACCTAGTAGTCCCCTATTTTTTTACCTACCTGTCTATTTGTTAGGCCTACTTCTTATTGAATGGGTTATTACCAAGATGAAACCAGGTAGTAACTCAGTTGAGGATCATCCACAACTGAGTGATAACGGGCATCCAGTGGATGGTGCAGTGGTGGGTGCTGGTTCACTGTGGGCTGACTAGAGGCATTTTTATACCTAGTGACTCAAGTTTGTGTTCAGAAACCAACTCTAGTACTTCGATACTTTGTGCAATTTCAGGACTGTTTCATTTGTTCATCCATATTGAATGCATTGTATTTCATTTTTTTGCATTTTGTTGACCTAATAAAGATGATTTGGACACATATGACAGAGTCTTGTGAAAAAATTGGCCCTAATTCACTAGATTTCCATTTAAGAGAATGTGATTTTTCTCACACAAAAAGCTAGGGCTCATGACACATGTGTGAGGTAAACTTTGTGATTTCATTCATAACACTTTACAATATATGGTGTTTATTGTGACATATATTACATTTAAATGGCAATTTGACATTAGTTGATGGCGCACATTATCTCATGAGCCCAACTTTTTGTGTGAGAAACCACATTCTATTGCAAAGTTTTTTAAAAAATGACCATATTTTTACAAGAGATTTTGACACATAGGTGAAATATAAAAGTGTTTTAAAATATTTTTACATTGACATCTAGCATATAGCCAAATTTGGCTAAATCTTCTTGTGGATGGTTGCTAGGTTTGTTACATTATAAAATTTGAACAAAAAAGCCTTGGTAAAGTGTGAAAACAAGTCTATTAGTTTGCAATTTTTCACAGCATTGTCATTCATAAATTGTTTAAAAAGAATTACTTTGGCATTTTATTTAAACCTAAAACCGAATGCACATTGTACCTACAATTTGATGTTAGACGTGAGGTAATAAATTCTCAAAAGGGTCATTAATTGAGAAAAACACACAAAAAAAAATTGAGCTCACCCTTGTAGTTTGTGCAGGAATTGGACCTTGTATGGATTATGAGTAACAACCCTCTCTATTGGGTTACCACAGTAGATTGAAAAATGAAGCAAGACTTTGCGATGTGGTTTGGGAACGTTAACATGGCGAACCCAAAAAAACAAACTACCTTCCTTAATACATAGATGAGCATAATTAATTTTTTTGAATTCTCAAGTTTAAAAAGACATGCTTAGCCTTAATACTTATTATGATTGCACTTGTGAGGACAAAATATGCAAATCTTTATTATTATCATTATTATTATCTTCTTGTGGCAATTATTTGATAAGTAGACATTTTTTCTAATTCATTCTTTTATTTAAGTAGAAGTGATTATTAAAAAGATCCAAGTTTGTAGAAATTTCATCAAACATCTTGATTATAAGCTAAAAAGACAAGTTGAAATTGCGGCCCCTTGATACTACTCTTTTAGTGGTATGGTCCTAGTAAGATGTGCTGTGTATGAACTTTTCCCACAACAAGCTTGAACCATCTATGGGGACATGGATTATGTGATTTACATGTCATTTGTTGTATCAGTGTTGAACCTTGAGAATGGAGCTTGGTGGTTGTTGTTCCCTTTCAAAGAGGGAATGACAAGTCATCTAAATTTCTGTCTTTTGATTTTCAACTGTTCTAAGTTACGCCACACTAGGTAGACATCTCTTGCTTCACTTGTACTCAGGAAATCGATATGTGAAGAATCTATGCCTAATGTCATGACATAAAACATCAATATATGGACAACTAACTATGAGAACAGAACCTTTCAGTCCATTGATCAACCTTTTGAGTGGACCTTGGTGATTCTTCCATCCAAAGGATCCCACCGCAAGAAATAACAAAAATGAATCAGCGACAAGGAATCATAGGATGACTTCCGGATAAAGTCAATAGAACCTTAATATGTGTATTGGGAACGTCTGGGCAACTTGTTCTGAGTTGCCCAAGCTGTTCCCAATACATATTCTTAATATTCCATTGACTTATTTAGAAGGAACCATTGTGAATTTAGGGGGAAGGGGGGGTGGTTATACATTGGGAACATCAAGATGTTAAAAATTCTCAAACACCCACATGCTTCTTGGGTTCATGATGCCTCACCTCATTGGTCCGTAGAATTTCTATTTCTAACTTTATTTATAACTCCATTCTAGCATTATGATTTATTTTTGAATGTTGTGGACTAGATTAAGCTTGCTTTATCTTTTGGCTCTTGGTTTGACACATTGCATTTACGATTAGTCATTAGATCTCATGGGGATCCATCTTTTTTGTTGTGCTCATGGTGAGCAAAGAATTGCATCTCATGACGTTGTTCAGCTTTTTTTTTTGCGTCCATTACGAGAGATGTAAGGTTTCATGTGTTGCAGGAGTAGACCCACATTCTTTCACCACCTTTTATTGAGTCTTCTCATGGGTGGGTTGTCATTGTTATGTTAGTTGATGACATTTGCACATTGATTCATGTCATCATTATCGACCCCACTCGAGCAGACCTAGTACCACAAATGATTTTTTTCTTGAGAGGGTGATTGTGACATTGTTGACTAAAGTGAAGGAAGAACTTTATGAAGACCTTTACTCAACACATGTGTTTCTCCTTCTTGCCAATGAGGTTTTTGGGTGTTTTCATCAATAGTTTGATAACTTTTTTTAATTGATGTGTTAACATGGTGTGAACAACAAAGGGCACTAGATGCCTTGTGTTGTATTCCTTTTATAAACAAAGAGTGTCGATTATGACTTTACAAAAAATACATGTCATCTCCATCTTGGGATGAACTTTTGTTGCAAAAGAGGCTTCGTTTAAGCTTAAAGTTTTATTAGGTTTACCTCCCCTCTCTTTAGTTGACATGCTTCATATGACTAATGAAAGGTATTGTTTTAATCGTACCCTTTCCTTCTTGTGGCTTGCCTTGTTTGGGCTGCTTGTTTGCTTGGACTTTGGTTTTTGCCCCTTGCTTTTTTTTTCTCTGTTTTTTTGGTGCTTTCCTTTTATAATGTTTGGTAAGGTTTCATCATCATCATATTTGTCACCCATTTTTGCCTTAGATTAGTGTCATGGCTTAGTAGATTTGGCATTTTTTGGTGAAATATTTAATTATATATATTTTTGAAACAACATAAAAAATCAATCATTTTTTTTGTGTGATCAATAATAAGGAAAACATTCCAATGGTGTGTTTTTTAATTATCCAGAATATATATATATATGAATTAAATTATGAATTCTTGATTTTTTTTAACTTGGTGGATAGGATCAAATATTTTATAAAAATTGAAAACAAAATATTGTAAACATGTATTTATTAAATTATATCATGAGACAAAACATTCTTAATATCTATTGTTGCATTATACGATGGCTTTCAAATCAAAGGGTTTTTTCTCAAAATTTCAATTTTAAAATGATCATTTGTTAATTATAGATTTTTCAAAAGTTCAGAATTAATGAAAGACATGATTAATTCTTGAGAAACAAAATCACATGATAATGCATAATATTTGACTTTCCTTGGATCTCCAAAAAAAAATATAATAAATAAAATTTGACATGAAAATACAAATTCAAAGCAATGCATAATAATGTAAAACTTTAAATCAAAAAAATTGCAAATTCACCACGTAGAAGAGACTAGAGCTGCAGGCCTAATTAATTCTACCCAGCATTGGGTGATTCCTTAATCAGCCAGACTTCCTTAAATCAATCAGGAGTGAGTGCATTGAAGCTCTCAAATGCAGGTTCAGCAAAACAGAGTTCAGTGTAACAATGTGCAGCAGCATTGATCAAATTCAAGACTGCATGAGAACTGAGTCTTGCTGTTGGGGAGTCGTTGTTGCTGCTGCTGCTGCCGTTGTTGTTGGTGGTGGTGGTGCTGCCGTTGTTGTTGTTGTTGTTGTTGTTGTTGTTGTGGTGTTAAGGATTACATTGACAATCACCTCAAGCGACTCTTTGTCAAGCAAGATCTTTCGGTGAGATTTGTTGGACAATGCAATCACCTCCAGAATTTGGCCTGGTGTGCCTCCCCATTCCTGGATCACGGCTGTTAAGCTGCAGAGATTCACAGTTCCATCTCCATCTCCTTGCACAATCTTAGGCACACAATCAAACCCTAATTTGCTGCTGCTCCTGCTGCTGCTTTTTTCTTCATAGCTCAGCATCTCTGCTGTGGGAACACCATGTCCATAGATCAGAGTAACTGGTACTCGCGGAGCTCGAAGACTCGTTTTCTCTGTGAGATGAGGAACACGGGATTCATAAGCAGTTACAAGATGATTGCAGCTTTGATGTAGATCAGCAGCAGCAGTAGTAGCAGCAAAGCCAGCAGGAGTTGTGATGTCGTGCAGAAAGTCCTTCATATCTGCTGCGGTATAGCTTCTGCCGGAAGAGCTGATCACCAGAGGGCGGTGTTTACCAAACACCCAAGAAACCGGCAGCAGCCAGAGATTGGATTCAGAACTTCGTTGCTCCTTTCGTACGACCAATGGATCCACAAACGGAACGCCCACGGAGTTGCCTGAAGCGAAGGTCATCATTTGCTCCACGGTTCCACCCCACGGTGCCGCAATGGTGACAAAATGGGCAACGAATTTCTGTCTCCATTCCATCTGCTGATTATTCAGGAAGTATAAGGACCATAAGGCTCCCATGCTGTGCGAGAGCAGTACCACTGGCTGGTTGTCGTTTGCTGTGTACGCTTGTTCGATGAGACCTTTGAGATCTGTCAAGTAGTTCCGTGCAACTGCGGATGCATGTGGTCCCGGTGCGTAGCGGAAATCATACGGAGCTCCGAATAACGTTCTTCCTCTTTCGTAGCCTTTGTTCGTCAATGCATTTACCAAATGCATCATGTATGCGCTCACAGACCTGCAGCATGTGCAGGGAAGAAGAAGAAGAAAACCCATGATCAAGAATGCATGCATGCTTGCTTGTAAGCAAACCCTAGTGAGGACTGGAATCCGATGATGATCATCAGACAAGCTTGCAGAAACTCAAAACTATGAGACCTGCAAGCTCTGCGCAAATTGACAACAAGACTTGATTCTCTGGACACAAGATGATCAGTTGATCTCCTTGAAGCACAGCTGCATATGAGATTAGTACACTGTGAAAATAGTGTAAGAGTTCTAGACTTAACCTCAAACCATAAGATTATTTTCTTTGAACCCAAGATCAGAACTTCCATGAGAAAAGCTCAAACTAGAATCTTTTCTTCAAACGCGAAGAGGTACAGAACTAAAGCTGTAATTCAATATATTCTTCACTTAACACAAGGAGTTCCATATTCAGAAAAGCTCAAACATTTTAGACTGCAAACTGAAAATAATTTTCTGGATGTTGCATGCATGCATGCTGCAGCAGGATTTAGTTTTCAAAAAGCTATTAATTTGCTGCACAACATACATGAATCTTGAGTTCTTAATATTTTTCCTGCAAGATGGTTTTTGGCAACTGTGATCATATTGGGATCAGAGATCAGAGATCAGAAGCAGCAGCAGCAGTAGGAGGAGGAGGAGGAGGAGGAGGAAGAGGAGTAGGAATCCTTCCTTACTTGAAGTTTGGATCCAAGTGGTCCATGCCATCAATGCTGCCAAAGGAAGGCACTCTTGTCTCCACACCCTTGAGATTGCCATACTGGTTTATTTGCGCATCATATTCCAAGCAGCGACACTCCGAAAAGAAGGACATGAAGGGAGGAAACAAGCTGAGCACATCCAGCCATAGCCTAAAGTAGCCTGAGTCCTCCTTCTTGTTGAATACTCTGTTGTAATAGTAATAATAATGATAATAATAATACCAAGCAAATATATTGCTACCAGCTGCCTTGTACTCCTCTGTCAATTTTGCTTCTAGCTGGTTTCCTCCGGTTCCAGGTACAATCACAACAGGTGATAGTCTCATTCTTGTGCTTGCCATTTACTACTACTCTACATCACATCAGCATGAAAACAGGAATGAATGAGAATGATCTCAACATGGCCACAACAACTAGGGTGTTATCAAAACCCAAATGTGATCCACCAAATTTACATCAGTCATCACATCAGATGTGACAGTTTGTGAGAAATCCCTAGTAATACAATGACCCACTCTTCCACTATAAAAAACATTTGTTTTACAAACACTAAACTATGGATTGAATACAAGCAGCATTTATGAGTGCTACCATACTTAACCCAAAAAGAAGAAAAAAAGAGGGAAACAAAGAAAAAAACTGGAATTTGTTGCTGCAAACCTCTATGTTATCTGATTCTTGAGTTTGGATCTTAGCCCCCACTAATAGAGCTTGTTCTCAAGGAGCTCCAAGCTCAAGGTATCATGGTGAAAGAAGAGATCATGTATTGAAGTCAAGTCAAAACTGCAGATTTTGTAACACTTCCTCTTATACTGGAAATTTTGTGGCTGTGGGTGGGGGTGGATTTTGGATTCTGAATCTCTGATTCTCTACTTAGATCAGCAAGTAAGAAAATCGAAGCAAGCAAGTGCTAGATTGGCTTCAAAGCATGGAAGCAAGCAAGGGCTAGATTGGCTTCAAAGCAAGCAAGCAACCAAGTGCTAGATTGACTTTAAAACAAGCAAGCAATCAAGCAAGCTGCAAAACCAGTGTGAGTGGGTTAACAGAACCAGAAATTCAGCTTATCAAATTTAGGTTATGTTATTCATTGTGTTACTTTCTCATAAAAGAATGGGTTTGTACACACTGGTAAATTGCGTTTCTTAAATTCGTTTGATTCTTCAAAAATTTGCAATTTTCTTTCTGTGATAGATCTCTATGATCCTTTCTTCTTTCATTCCAATACTTTGAAACTTGTAAACTTTTTTCCTGTGATCTATGATCCTCTCTTCTTTCTCTTGTTTTTCCACTATGTCTAAACAATAATTTCTTCCTCATGCACATGGATTGATGCCACATAGGTACTCAATTTCCATTTTGTGTCAGTTTTCGAAATCATTTCTTAATCATTAATATGATCCATCTTTAAAGTCCACAAGGAGATTAAATTGAAGCCTGGTTACAAAGGAAGAAACTTTGGGTTCAATTGTCTCTCAAGAATGTGTTATATTATTATCCAAGTTTTTTTCAGAAAGGATTGATGTTGTACAATTTACAATTAGAAAAATGTACTAAATAGAGATGAAAAAGGCAGTTGAGCCTTTAACTGTGCAAAAAGCCAACCAATTCTTTTAAAATACTTTACTCACTAAAAAAGCTATAGTTAATAATGGGTCCCTCAGTTTTTTTGTTGCTGGCCTTTGGCTTTCTTGTATTATATGATAACAATATTGTGAGACACAATACCATACCTACCAGGACACTCTACATACAATAATGTATAATGTAATTATAATGTTTAATTTTTTTGAATTTCTTTTTTCCCTTGAAATTTGGAGATTAGTTTCAGAAAACTGGGAAAATTGCAACAACAGAATTTTCCCTATTAATTTTAATTTTTCACATTTTGGTGAAATTTTGCACCCCAAAAGAAATTGGTGAACCTCTCCATCAACTCTCAATTTACCAAAGGATCAAACCATATTATGCGATTATGGGTTGTTGATGTTGAGACATATAAGAGTAATATATAATTATTGAGTCATTCCATGATCAAGTTCAAGACAAAGAATACTCAGGTGAGCATCAAACCCTAAAGCCAGTGTTGAAAAATACCTGTGAGCAGGAAGAGCTCCTTCTACCTAAATTTGTTTGCAAATTTTCCTACTTCTGACTTTCTAACTTCACTTATAGTGGGCCTACCCAAGTACCCAATTGCCACATTCTTGGTAGGTATTTAAGGTGACCTGTATTGCAATATTTTCAGGGGTTTTGTTTTGCAGAATGAGGCTGTTTATTGCACCAATAGTGCCAATGTTGCATGTGGAATCAGCTGCAGAATCTGCCATTCTGAGTGCATAATATTAGCACTTCCAGAAGTTAGAATGGACCCCTTTGAAGAAAAATTTCAAATTTCGAAACAAAAAATGAGAAAAATTACATCAATTGCACTAAAATTAAAATGAGCATAAATTCAAAATTACAACAGCCCAAGAATTGCAGTATTGGAGTTCACAATACTCAGATCATATTATATGCAACAATGAAATTCATATACCGGCCATCCTGGTATGAGCTGAAGGAATACCAACCTCGTACCAAAAGTCACTGCCTGGTACAGATATGAGGTCATCATTACCAACCTCATACGAATACCTGCCTTGTAGGGACTTGAGGTAATATACTAAGGCTATAACAATCTCAATGTCAAGTATATACCTGCCACGGACAAGCCAAAAATCAGCCTTGGACCTTAACATCAAGACTAGACTGATATGAAAGCTTTTAAAAAATTCAATACCAGTTGTTTGTGGTATGGAATTTAAAAAAAGGATCCAACACTAGTAGTAGGCTAAGATTCGACATCATGACTAGCTGGCATGTTCAAAAGTGGATACCCACCCAACACTAAAACTAACCTCCTTGTTCTCAATCAATGTTTGAAGTTCATGATATTCAAGTAATAGTGTAACCAAAAGAACAATAGCCAAAAACTACCACAAAGTGGGCAATCTACTTATTGCATTCCAACGACAAACCCAAACCCCTTGACCTTACAGCTAAACTCAAAATAGAACAAGTTTTGAATTCTTTACATTAAATCCCACAAGAACCTAAATTAGGCATATGCATCATTTTACAACAATCTATAGTCCTTGTATGTTGTCATCAAATTCTACATGTGTTCCTACTTGAGTAAAATGATAAACTTTGTTTTCTTGAAGTTTAACTTGAGATGAGATCTTTCATTGCTCATTAGGTTATTGAGATTTTAATCTCACCTTCTATTATACAAGGTACCCACTTGATTTGTATTATTCAATCTCCCCACCATTCCAACCCCCTTCCATCTTTTTCTTCCATGGAAATTCCATGCTTGGTTGGACAAAAAACATGAAATTTGTCGCACCCCTACTTTGGCCAAGTGTGGGGGGGTGAAGCCCAACACTTGAAAAAGTTAGTGATTTGGAGTCCTCCGGGACTCTCGAATGTTCAGAGCTCGACAGCGAGGGGCAAAACACCTTGCATTGGGGCGTTCTTGGTGTCATTGGAAAGGTCTTGAAACGTAGATATCGAAAATGGCCTCGCATTGGCAATTCGGACATCTGTAGCCCAAGTTATGGGCAAAAGAAGGGTTGGGAGTCAAACTGCCAGTTTGACTTCCGACCACTAAAAGTCGAGAATCGACCTCTTCTTGACGTCCGATTTGAGTGTGCGACATGGCGTTGGAAAGATCTCGACGAGGGCTACAACTTTGGTTTAGACCTTGTCACGATCCAACTCTGCAGTTGGGAGTTATGGCGGTTCAAAGTTCCGAGAGTCCCGCCGGGACAATTTCGGGACTCCATTTCGGGAGTCCCGGGAATTTGTGCCATTCGGATGTAGCCTCCGCGACCAGTTGCAAAGAATACTATATGGGGGAAGGTGGTGGCTTCCCCTGAGTCCGGGCCGTGGTGAGTCTTGTGTGTCCAAGTGCCCGTGGCAAGTCTCAACACCAAAGGGTGTCCCAAATGCTAAACTAACCCGATTTGGTTGGTTTTTGGATGCAAATTCACACGAGTTAAGCTAGTCCCTTTTCCTAGTTTAATCCCGGGGCTCCCAGCTCGACCCTCTACCCCTTTATAGAGTTGGAAGCCGGGAGCGTGCTACCAAGTTTCAACTTTTCGCAACTTGACTTTGTGAAACCCTCAAGTGGGTTTCACCCCGTGACTTGGGAGCGCGTCAAAATTTATGCAAAACCACTACAAGTATGGCAATCACATTCACATAGATCTAAATAGCTAATTTTGTTTATAAGAGATCATTTAGAGTCTAACTTGTTCCACAAAGTTTACTCCAACTCAAGGATACCCCAAAAAGGATTTTTCATGTGTCATACACTAATAGGACCAGCCACGTAAATATGTCTGAACCTTTAATTCTTCTATGACACATGCAAGATTTTAAAACTTCTATATGCCCAAACATCTATAGCTCTAACCACCTTGTTTTGTCATCACATCTTCGCACCAACCCCTCATATGAAAACACAAATTACATGGCTCATTTTCATTAAGTTGCTAGTGGTGTAGTGAAAGAAAATTTAGCAACAACTAAAATTAAACCAAAAGAAACAAAAAGTTCATACTCTCCTATCTGACCCCATACACACAACTATTTTTAAAATTTAATTCATCACTTTGTTTTTCACTTTTTTTGTTTAACTCATTCCTTTGCACTCCTTTTTTCCTCAATTGCATAACTCGGCTTATCCTCCTTACAAAGCTCCATCAACAATTTCAAAACTGCAACCTCATTCTCCATTATCAATAGCTCCTTTAGATTAATGATAAAACTTACATTATACATAAACAACAAAACAAAGTTCGGTTCCCTCACATGCTTTCATGAATTCCCTTACAATGATGGACAATTTGGGAAAGTAGACAACAATGGATCAACTTTCGTTGTTTCTACGCAAAAAAATGGTCCATGACACATTGACCTTTTTGTGTTAACATTGATTTTGTATTAGCATCCCTGCCTTCATCCACTTATTTGTGTTCACAATAGCGCTTGATGAACAAAACCTGACTTTCTTTTAATTGAATCTCCAACATATTATTCATGAAAATGCAAATTTTGGGTGTTGATAACAAAATGAGACTAATGCTTAAGTTTCACCACACCCTAATATTGCAACAAGCATTACACCAAAAACAAACCAAAACCACAATTGATCAAATAACATTCAAAATACTTTAAACTTGTTTTTCCAACATGAAAATCAACGTCCAATCCAAATCTTTCAAAAAATTTGCCCACACCTTATGAACTATTATGAAGATTACTTGAATTGACAAAAGTTAAAATTTCTATAAAATTAGCCCACAATTTGTGCAAATTAAAGATATAAAGAAATGTAGCGAAGTTAAAAACCCCAATCAATTAATGTCCTTGAACATTAACAAGGAAATTATGGAGTGACAACTAAGTTATTAAAATTACATGCAAGCATCTTGATTCTTGAACCTCAAATGCATTACTCCCAAAAGGCTTTTGAAATTCTACTAACATAGGTATATTTTTAAGAAGCTCCCACCATGTGACCCATAATTCATTCTAAAAAATGAATACAAGGATTGCAATGTTAAATATAGATTCAAAGAACATGTGTGATCCGAAGTGTCTCAAAACTCATAAAAGTTCCCCCATCTCCAATGTCCAAGGATAGGTCCTTGGAGATTCATATGCTATATAGTGCAAGGATTATGTGCATATTCTACAAGGGATATGGAGAGGCCTTTTAAATTAACCCTCTTCTTCTCCAAAAGCATTCCAATTTCATCACTCACATGCTAAAACTTGATTAAACACTTTTGTTGTTAGTTGTATCAACTAAATATTTTCTGACCCAAAAATATGTCACCAAACATGCATTGAAATCTATTTTGTCAAAAGAAATGTTAATGGATAAGCAAAAACAAAACCCCTTTCTTACTTTTTCACTAATGGTATTGGGATGTTAATTGTTTCTCAACCTTAACTTGGTAGATTAATATATATGAGGATAAAACTTAATCTTCCAACCACTTGAAAGTTTGACATGATTTGTATGTAATTTTTCCTTTTTCATTCAAGACGAAAATAAATGTACTACAATCCATTTGATCATGTTTAAACGGCTAACAATTTTAAACCACTTTATTTTTTCCCCTTAACAATAACCCCTTCACTTTAATTAATTATCTCAATTAATTGCAGGTCCAAATGATCACACGTTACTTTCCAAGATTGGCATTGTTGAATCAAGTAAGGTACAAGCATAAATTCTATGTTAAGTGGAATTTAGTGTTTGACTCAACCCCTTAAAAAAAAGAACACTTGAGATTATGTCTTTTAGTGTTTCCTTCTCACCGAAAAGAACCTGGTCCTTCCCACTCCTAGCTAACAATCATTTGTTGTACTAGATTTCCTCATTTTGCCACCCTCAAGCATGATGTAATTGATGCCATATCTAGAATCACTTGGCCACATCCCTTTTTTGAGAATTTTTTTTAAAGAAATGTTGCAATTGATGATGATTAGGCTAATGATGAATCAAACAACCCTTATAATCCAATTTCAAAACTTGAAGAACCCAATTCAAACATCCAACATCTAAAAGCAAGATCTAAAGCATGGGTAGCACAACCACTTCAAATTATGTGACAAAATGACAAAAGGTTATCTCAACCAAACAATAAGGTTTTTTGCCTAAAAAGTTAGTTTACTTGCATTATTAGATTTGTGAACCTTTTTCTTCACCTATAACAAAAAGTAGTTTTCCACAATTCTTACTTGGATTATAAATGACTCTTGTGAAAACTCACCTTTTAGGGATGCATTCAAGACATCCAATGTAATTTTAGGGTTTACATCCAGTGTATCAAGATTAATGTTGGTTCTCTTTGTCCACAAAACAAATGTATTGCAACGCAACCATTAACTTCTAAGGACTTTCATAGGATTTATAGCTCTTGTAATAATAAGTTGTGGAATAAATGTAGTTTTCAACCTTTTTGAGGAATGACATATATTGATTTATAGTTCCTTATTACAAGTATCCCATGTTGAAGAAATGAAAATCTTGCAAAGTTGAACAATTTGGCAACAAAGTGAAAAATATTAGAAATATTTTCATCAACATTTTCATGATCCAATTCACCCATATACACAAGAGGGGTTTTGATAGTGGGTTGAAGTTGATCAACAAACTCACTAAAACATCACAATCTTGAAACTTTCTTTTGTTAGTTGTCCCCTTTTGTGTGTAATCTTTGCTACACTTGAATCATGAACAAGGGAATCAACACCTTCTCTAGCATAAACTTCAATGTTGCTCCTCTAACCCAAGTGGTGCTCTCCATGAGACAAGACTCAATCCTTCATATTTGCTTCATCCAAGTTTGCTTGATAGGAGAAACCCATTCCAAACTTCAAGGTATTCCATTTGATACGGTAAGCTGGAACTACCCAACTAACATGATACCTACAGCCAAGCCATGTGTTATGCTGTTCCAGCCATTTTTCCAAACAACTTTGAAAATTTCTGTTGTTTGGGTCACTCGGTGTGCAATATACCAATACAATCATCACGGAGAATCATTTCTTATAGCCTTACAACTGCAAGCAATCACAACTGAAATGGTTGTATATCAAGTAGTATATCACACGGCTCATCCAGATGAATTCACATTCAAGATCAAATGCGGAACTGGAAGTGTTAAGGTGCAAGCAAGAACTATCATGTCAGGTGACTTCCAGTTGCAAATTCCTCAAGTAAGAAAGCAAAAACTTTGATGCTGCAAAGCAAGCAACAGATTGCGAAGTTCACATGGCATGCATGCAGACGTGAGCACTCTTTCTGTACAAAATATACAAGATCTTTTTTATTTCAAATTCAATGGGAGATAAATCTCAGGAGAAATTGTTGGTGGAGAACTTTATGGTGGTAAGTACTTGCTCCAGGCATGATGATACATTTAGGGATATAAAAAAGAATTGTTAAAGAAATCAATCCTAGAAATGACAAGCAAAAGTACTTTTATGTGACGAACAAAATTTTATGAGACAAGTTTGCAGCTCGATGAGCCTGGCTGGCTACAAACTTGGCTCATTTCCAGGAACAAATGCATTGCAACAATATGCCAATTGTTGCTGACAAAATTTAAGGTATGTATGCAATGATTTCTAGCTATGTAAAACTTGAAGAAATGCTCAATGATCTTAGAAACCCTAATTCCTGATATAAGGATTGTAATGTGCATACAACAGCTCCTCTGGCTGTCTGTTATGATGCTGATAATAATGATGATGATCATGATGATAATGCTCCTCATCATCATCTGGCCACCGTAGTCCTGCTGATTGTGCATTGTAAAGCTCCTGCCTGTAGCCCTGAAGACGCTCCTGACTTGGATACTGCTGCTGATGGGTATGCAGCCTGGATTCAGATTCAAACGCTGGCATCATCCTCTGGATGGCACCAGATTCAGGAAGAATATTCACTTGCACATTTGGTCCTCGCAGCTTATGATTCATATCCTGCTCATCCCTAGCTGCTGCCTCATGATACTGCATCCTTGATGATCGTTGAGGATTGGACTCAGCCCTGGGGCCAAGAATATTATTCATCATGCCTCTGACATTGGGTTCCTGCATGAGCTTACCATCAGCTTCATCATGGCTAGACTGGTATAATTGCTTCTTCGTCTGACGGCTTGTTTCATGTTCAGGAAGCTGCTGGTGGATCATAGAAGAACTAGTTGTGTTTGGTGATCCTCCTTTACCATCAAGAGCCAGCTTCTGAAGTGAGCTGCTGCTGCCCTTTGCTGCTGAAGAAGAAGAAGAAGAAGAAGACTCTGAGGCCTGCTGCTGCTGCTGCTGCTGCTTCTTGCCTGCTTGGATCATGGCCATTTCTCTATCTTTTTGCTTTTTCAGGTATACTTGGCTGTATTCCACATTTTGATCCCAGAACACAGAGTGTTTCTTCACCTGCTTCACTCGGCTCAAAACTCGTGAAGGATCCACATTGCCTGTCACAATCACCTTCTGATTGTATTGATCTGTTGTTACATCTTCCACACCTGCAGTACAGCAAGCATGCAGCATCACCCAATGAGGAAGTGAAGAAGAAGAAGAAGAAGCAGCTCCAACAATTGGCAGGTTAGAGTACACAGCTTTGATCCAGCTTGCAAGGATCTGCTTGCTTCAGGAAACACAAACAACCACCAGCTAGGACTCTAGCAGTCTCTAGTCTCTACCCCACAAAGAGTACTCCGGTTGGCAAAGCTTGCAGCTGGTGAATCAAGGGCTCTAGAGTGTTTCCACATGATCCTGCAAGCTCCGAATCTTGAAGCTTGCCAAGGACGTCCCTGAGTTATGTACCAGCTAAGAATCCAATATTATTCCAGATGCTGCAATCATGAGTATTACCTGGCAAGTCGAGAATTCTGTCGTAGACTTTCTTTGCGCACTTCTCGCAACACATGGGCACCTTCAACTCGATGGGCTATGCAGGAAAAACATACAATCCGAGAGTTAGAAAAACAGTTTTGCTGCTGATCTTGACCAACTCTCGACTTGAACGAGATCAGCTTATAGCTAGATCAAGGAGAAGCTGACAATAGTATAGTAGTCTACCAGATTCTTGAAAGGAAATGCTGCAGGTGAGGACTCTTTCTTTTTGATCTCCTTGGACACAAGCTTCTCATGGGAAACTTCGGATCCTTGGCCGTCCACCATTCGAGCTCGAGACTCCTGGTGAGTGCGCACAGGTCCATCCGCGGCTGTTTGAACCTTTGGGTACACATGGTAGTGGTTGTTACTAGTTGAGGAGCCCCCGCTCATCAGATTCTTCTTCAGCTCATCACATTCTTCTTCGCCTAATTCCTTCACATGATTATACATTCTTCTTCTGAGCTGCTGCTGCTGCTGATCCGGCTGCTCGTAAGCTGTTGCTGCTGCTGTACTGCGAAGTGGTCGAGCAGCTGGTTGATCAGGAGCTGCTGCTGCTGCTGCTTCGTGGAGCTTCTTCGCGTACTGCATTGATGATCTCGTGTAATTCTGCGCCGCCGGTTCATATAAACTAGTAATGCCTGCGTGTAGAAAAGCTGGGGGTGCCGGTGGATCGTAGTAGGACGTTGCTGGTAGTATCCATGTCGGCTCGGGAGGTCCGTAGAACCACTGCGCTCACCCACAAAACAGCAACAACAACTTTAAATCTGTGAGAAAAAACCCACATCGATCCAAATGTGCACTTCAGCCACTTCAGCCATGATGCAGATCAGGAATTTCCGGAGAGATCTTCTTCGAATGAATTCCAATCTCTACACTCCCAGTACGAGATTAGCACACAATCCGCGATCATGCAGCCTGCTGGTATGATTCTCGACTGTGGCTGCATCATCGGGCTCATCTGGGCAGTAAATTATTCTAGACCAGCTACCAAAACTCTACAGCTTCTAAGTTTTAGTTCTTGCAAGTCCCTGTTGCAGAAGACAGGACCGCGATCTGCAGTTTCTCTTGCCAGACATGACTAGCCTGCAACTCGATCCGACTGCACCATCGACCCAAAGCCTTGAAAAAGCTCATCCCAAAAAAACATTGCAAGACTTAGTTCATTCGGAACTTGACAACCAAAACAATATACGGTTGTTGCTGCTGCTGCTGCTGCTGCAGCAGTAGCACTCCTTGATGCATGATCATGATCCATGATCTGCACTCCGAGTTTCTTCTCTCTAGATGACAATTCAAGTAGAGAATCATTGCAGTGAGTGATGAAGTACTTACATCATGCATGGACATGTAGTCCATCTTCCCGGCTGCTTCAGATGTAGGAGTCTTAAACTGCACGATGATCAAACTCCAATATTGAAGATTCAGCTCAAAGCCACCTGCACTTCCACTTACTCTGCAAGCTGATCCTGCACTAGCTAGCTAGCTAGCTAGCCAAAGAAGAAGAAGAAGAAGATTCAGAAGAAGACAGATACAAAACTCCTTCCCAAGATTCCAAAAAAAAAACACACTTGCTGTTCAAAAGCTGCTACAACATTAGTACCATATAAATAAGCTCAGTGAAACAAAACCCAAAAACCAAAAACCAAAAAACCAGTTCAGTCTTGCAATCTATCATGAATAAAACAACACCAAGTGCTTGACAAGCAAACTCTAAGAAACAAAAACAGATAGGAGCAGTCTAAGAAACTTTCAAGATTTGGATGAAGATGTAGAAAAATCCAGAGTTTTATGGGTCTATGTGCAGGTTGTAACTTAGATGGCAGAAACTTAGGGGAAAGTTTTGAGACATTTTCACAACTGAAAAAAGAGATGCACGAAAGAAAGAGAGACAGACACACACACACGCATACAAGAAAAAAACTGATGCAAGAGCTGCAGTTGGTGGCAGCTTATATATATACCTATCTATGTACACAAGACCTACTCTAGTGGTAATGACCTGCCAGAAATTTTGGAGTGTACCTGGAGGGTAAAGCCCGAGGTCAAGGGCATTACCAAAATCAGGCCTGCACTCAACTATTTCCTCGGGTAAAGCCCGAGGTCAAGGGCATTACCAAAATCAGGCCTGCACTCGACTATCCCCTCATGTGCCCTTATTTTGGTAATGGGCTTTACCCTACACTTTCTGTAGTGGGTTGGTTTCCCTCTCTTTGGGTGAATCTGTCATTACCACCTTATTGCAACCTTTTGTTCCCTAAGAGAAGATTGTGGGTACCTACCTATTGGAGGTTACCTATTTGTTACTTCTATTCATTAGTTTGGGGTGCGCACTACTTTGCACCCAAAGTTTTTTTTTTCTTCCTTTTTTTGGGGGTTGTTTGTGGGGGAAGTCATTTTGACTCATCTGCACCTATTGGCAAAGTTTAGTCCAGAGGTGACTTTTCTCTTTTGGCTCATTCTTTATAGTGTGAAAGTTCAACTTTGGCCCAAGTATATCAGATAAAAGTGTGACCATGTTATTGGGAACGTCTTGGGAATGCTTTGCAAACTTTGAGAATTTGATGGGGAATCGCCTGTCCCCTGCCCAAAAGAAACTAAGAAAAAAAATTGAGCCTTGCTTGATGCATGTTGAGCCTTCTCATTGACCACATGAAAATCACAATCCTAATATAATTGTTAGTTGTCATTTTTGACTTGGGCTTAATAGCCTTGCTTAACTACTTGGGTACCCATTGTAATTGTTTGCACTAATTTGTTATGGGGGTGCAATAGTTCAAAATGAGTTTCCTTTGATTGGTTCATTTGGGGGAAAAACAAATTAATATTCCTCACACTATGGACACTCATCAAGAGCTCTTTTTGTTTGTGCAAAATTTCTCAATGTTGTGATTTTCTTTAAGGAATATTTTGTTGCAATATTCCTTTTTTTTTAAAAATATCATAGAAAAGAAATATTTTGGGTTTGTTTCACTAGATGTCTAATCTTGGCTATTGTAAGTAGTCATATTGTAAAAGGATTTTTATTTTGGGCATGTTGCAATAATAAGTCACTATTTATTGCTAAATCTTTTTTGGGATGTTGCTATTGACACTCGAACCAAAAAAACTAGGAAAAACAAAATTCCTCTCAAAATAGAAGATTTTGTAACCTTTCCCTTGGGTCTACCCATTTAGGTTTAGGAGTAGAATTATATATGTGTTTCCTAAGAAGGGTGAGATGCAAAACACCTCATATCAACCTCTACCAAATGCATTTTGTGGGTTAAGATTGGAATAATCACAAAAGACTCAAATGACAAGTAATTGAAAAGGCATATGAAATTATGTTTTGCAACAAACTATGAATGTTGTTTTGAACTTGGGATAAAAACAAAAAGCCTAAAACAAGAAAGAATTCAAAGTTAGATTGTGACATCAACTATGAGGTGCACTAGACAATTGGATTCAATTCTCAAGTAAATTGGAATGATCGTGACAAAGTCACATTCCATGTAATTTAGAGTTCATTGAGAATATGAAACAAAATTTCTCTTATGTGTAATTATGTTCTATAACAAAAGATGAAAGTGATTTTTGCAATTGGAACCAAAGATAAATAATCTCAAGGAAAAAGAGTTAAAAAATAAATTGCACAATGAATTTTTAAATGTAACATGTAAAAATGAAAGAAAAATGAAAAATCTAATTAAGTAAAAAATACAATAGAAAGCATTGCAAGATGAAAATAAAACACTATAAAAGTTGAACCAATTGACATGAATTGCAAAATCCCAACCTTATTATGAAATATTTGTTTCTTCACTTTTAAACAAGTGTTATAGAGTTTGTTTTTGGGTGTGTCAATGTGTGTGGGGGAGAAGGTGATGCGATCCTTTGTCCTTGTAAGCTTGTAAGGAAATTTTGAATCCTTTTATTCCCTTTTCACAAAATCCTCAAGATGATCTCATGGAATGATTACAATTTCATCTTGGTTATATGAGCCATGTCCACTTGTAATAGCAACCACACATATCGCATTTTTGAAATGGTCTATGAGGAGTTCATTGCATTATCACCTTCAACAACTGAAGTAAATCACTTTCCTTAGAAGGAACAAAAGGTTTAGGTTGACAATTTTTGAGAATCTTGCATCATCCACCATCACTTTGTAATCCAAGCTTTCTATTGCACAACTTAAACCTTAAACCTCAACAAAATTCGATGAAATGCAAGCTTGGATGATGGATAATAAATGATGGACTTGAATTTTATCAACAAAACAAAAGAAGGAACTTATGCAACCTTAAACCCATACAAAGTTTCAATCAATAGACAAAGGCAATGCAAGCTTAATGAATGAAAAAAATAAATCCTAAATAAAAATTTAATATGGAGATGGAATTGACACTATATTTTATAAAAATAATATAAGAAATAACACTAAATGATGCATTGGATTTTGATCTTTCAAACCAAGGAGCTTATGCAATCTTACTTTCCCATGTAGAATCTCAGTTAACAAAAAAAAAGCAATGCACATGAAAGAAAAATAAGCCTGAATGAAAATCTATCATGTAAATGGAATACACTTTAAACTCTACATGCTAATTAAACACATATAAATGTCAAATAGAGTAAAGCTTCAATAAAAATCTATATTGCAAATGAAATACATTATAAACTTTGCAAGCACATTAAAACATTACCAAATCTCAAGTAGAAGAGAAATGAACACTATTACTACTTGCTAGGTTGGGTCTACTACAATGTTTGGTCATGAGTGCACCTTGAAGCTTTTATTAGATGCATTTCAAATTTGAGCTATGGGCACTCAAACTTCTAACGGTGTATGTTACTTGTAGAAAAGACGTTTGGTTCATAATACAAAACTTTGATCGCAATTGACAACACAAAGGAGGAAGGAACTTGACAATGGTTTGTGATGTTTTTCTATTGATGAAAATGCAAAGGGCCCCACCTACTCCATGTGTAAGCTCATGTGATGAGACAAGAAACCATAAAATTTGCCAAACAAAGCTTGTTAAGGAGTGTTTAGTGTCTAACCTAAGAGGGTAGCTAACAATAGAGCATGGTTAGCTATTGTTGTTTGTATTAATTAATTGTGTAGGTGCCTCCAAAATGAACTTTACTTTTTAAATGATCAATCAATGCCCATCATTTTTTTGTATATCAGAAACTTTTCTCACACTGTGGACACTCTCAGAATGGAAGAAGATTTATTAGACTTTCCCTTTGCTCTAGCCATTTACCTTACTCCTACAAGTAGAATTTTGGGTGAAGGATATGGGATAAAGTGTGATGCTATTGAGAACTCGGGAAAGACAATGGTAGTGTGATTGTCCCAGATTACCAGAGTAAGGACTTTGAGCCAAGCACTTGGGATAAACTGTGGTCTTATTTGAAATCACTTTGGGAACCTGTGGGAGCTTGGGAGCAATTTGGGAACATCATATGAAACCTATTGAAAAACTTATACAAACTTGGGGAACACATCGGGAGCACAGAGGGAGTTAGGTGGGTTCCAGGGTTTGCTCTGAGTGCACCATTAGGCTTCGCGTTCACATATCAATTTTGTGAACTACCCAATTTTCCACCCAACCAGCTGGTTATGAGTTTATTAGTTAGTGTTAGGGTCGAAAACCTCATACATACACTAACTAATAACCTAGACTTGTAACTCATAACCTAGTTCATGAATGGAGTGGAAATGAAAATTTTACAAATCAAAATAACTGGGACCCAAACTAGTTTTTCCACCAATTTTGGCGGTAAACTTAGTTTCATCCTGTCTTTCCTTTTCATTGAGCGCCTCCACTGCTGGTACATATATTTTCACTGGTCCTACCTGTACAACTACTACAAATACTCTCAAACCTTGTGCATTAAATGCTGAGTTTCAGCATCCCATACCGAGGCCCGCTTTACAGTAGGAGTCAGGGTCGAAAAAATTTGGGGCCAACTTTGAGCATTTTTGGCTTCTTGTTTGACCCAAGTTACTAATAAATGCTAGAACATTGACGTCAGGATATTAATGAATGCTGAAACATTGGCCCCAAGGGTTGCAAATTGGCCTCCCAAATTCGATGGTTATTTTTTTCCAGCCTTGGGGCCAATACCAGCCCATAAAGTTCAGCATTTATTAGTAACTTTGGGCAGATTGAAAAGATTTTTTTTTAGTTCAGCCTTGACTCCTAGTGTACAGCCCTTGGGGCTGATTTCAACTTTTGCACCAATAGGAATGCTTGATTTGGGTTGAACATCGGCCCTGACTCCTAGTGTAAAGCGGGCCTGAGATTTAGTAAAATTTCCTTACTTTGGGGATACCACTCAAAGAGGGGATATGGGCTGAAAGCAGGCCCAAATACAGGGTGAAAACAGGATGACTTTAGGGGTAACTCTACTAGTTAAGATTTTATTTTACTTTGAAATTTTAGTTTTATGTGTGATGATGAGCACATATTTTTGGAATAAACTTTTTTTTGTATTTTTTATTTTTCTTGGAGAGTAGAGCTTTTTGCTTTTTTTCCTAATTACTTAACACATGTTTTAACTATGTACCAAGCACTTATATATGTTAAGTGCTTGGTACAAAGTGCTTGAATTTGTTACACTATTTATTTACTCTTCTTCCCTTCAGCCTAAAGTGGGATAGATTCACAACATTCATGATGTTTTGGTCAATGTATTCTCATAACATGTGCAATGCAAAATAAAGTTTATCTTTTTTTAATCAATAAAATCTCACCAATTGCCCTAATAGTAGATTTCTTGAGGTTGAAGTTTGCATCCCACTTGATCAACACTCTTCGGTTGCCTTCTTGCAATTTAGCACACACCTTAAAAATGAACCTTTAAACCCAACAAGTTTGGTTGGATGTGGATGCCAAGACCATTATTATTATTGTTATACATGTTGATTTAATTTGTTGGATTTTAAATTATAACCATTGGTTAAGCTTATTGGAATTCAAAATGAATTTAAAATTATACTTATTATAAAAGTGTTTTTGTTAAATCTAATTTGATGTGAACAAGGTTTTATATCTTTTATTATCTAGGGATTAATTGATTCTTGAGCTTTCATTATTTAGATTTCAAACCTCCAAGAGCTTTCATGTGTATGAAAGGTAATCAAACATTTAACATGATTTTTTTTCATTTTTTGTTGTGTGCTTGGATTCATATTATTTGCAATTCAATTGTAATTCAGAACTAAAGAATCATCTTATGATGTTATGTTAACACAATGTAACATTATGTTTGACACACTCTAATTTTTTTGATTGAATATTGATCCATTTGAAATAAATCATTGACACCCATCCCCACTTCCTTGGTTTTGGTGTGATGTTTTTGAGATGGACCTTATTTATGGTGGGAAGAAGGAAAGAAACAACCAATGTTAACACATGCCATATAAGATTTGGTGGAATTTTTCTTTTAAACAATTAATGAATATGTCAAACTAAGTTCAAAAAATATTCAACCTCTCTTAAGTTGAAATTCTCCAAGTTTCTACACTATCATATCCTTAAACAAACATGTGAAATTAAAAATCAATTAACTCAAAGAATAAAAATTTCATGTGAAGGTTATGTTGGCATGAAAAAAGACATTAAACATTCAAATGTGTAATGAATCATCTAATCTTCAATCATGTGAATAGATAACACATATTTGTTCAACCCACACATTAGAAAGAGCATTATGCCACTATTGACCATGGAAAGTCATTTTCATTACTATTATTGCAATTAAGGTGCATTCACACTTGGTGTTAGCCATTTAGGACTTAAACCTAGTTGCCATGAAAATTTTATGTTAAGCTAGCATTCACTTAACATTGAACTATGGCCCATTTAACATTGGGTGACACCTAGGATGCCACCTAGATTTTCATTTAACACTGACTTAACATCAAGTGTGAATGCACCATTACTAAGAAGGACATATTTGATAATTGAATTGAACATTACATGAGTGAAAAGTACAAATCTACCAATGATGGATAAGACTTAAATAAATATGTTGTGTGATTCTGGAAGGACATATGATGTTACATTTGATTATGCCAACAAGTTTCACATTTTGGAATTATGGTCTAATTATGCATTTTTCAAAAGATGTTGAACAAATTTGGTGTTTTAACAAAATGGCCAAAATGGGGTAATAGGATTCAATAGTGCTTCCTAAAGCACACTTAAAGTAGCTTCAAAATGGTATTACCAAGCTAATGTGGTGGAATGAAATTGATTGGTCACATATTTTATCTTGGAAATTTTTTTTTTAATATAAACAAATTAGTCACAAAAAATATGTTTTAAGGATTGTGACTGATTTTTTTTATATTTTTAAAGTTGTGATTTGGTTAATATAATAATTGGTGAATAAAAATTTATGTAAGAATAAAATGAAAGCTTACAACTTCCAATTGTGTATTGTCCTTACAACTAAACACTAAAAATAAATATTCTTCTTTGAATTGAATACAAAATACACAAGTAAAAATATAAGGTCCCGTGTATTCAATGTTTTGGTAAATATTATAATTTAATTAATTACATCACAGGGTTACGTTTTTTTTTAAATGAAATATAATTCATATAGGGTATATGTTAATTCATGGTATGAAAAAAGAATATATAACATATGAATTAAACATTTTAGGTATTAGTTGTTCATTAGGTTCAAATAATAGATTAGGAATTTTTAACTCATGAGCTCTTTTATGGTTTTTCATTGTTTTTTAAATCTTGCATCCTCTTCTTACTATGAATAGAATCCTTATTTAATTGATAATTATTCCTTTGAAAAACAAGTTTATTCAACCTTGTCCTATGATGATACTTGTATTTTGATTCCCATGCTTTTCTTTCTTGTTTTCCATCTTTTATTCATAACTTAAATGTGGTATATTATTTAGCTTACTTAGTAATTAATTACCAAGCTCATAAACTATTTCACATGATTTGCAAGACCATGATATTGGGTTACAAAAAATCATCTACAACATCAACATGATTTCAAAATTAAAAACACCATAATAAATTTACTACACTCATCATATACAATGGGTTAGAAGTAATAACTTACCCTTAATTATGATCATGTGACGTGATAAACATGTTATATTACAAAATCACAAGAATTGCATGTCAAGTTAAGTTTTTGGTTCTCATTTTATTGTTCCATTTGTACATCAAGAATTATTTGAAGATTAGATTTGCATTTGTCAATATTAGTATCTCAATTTGCAAGATATAGTGAAAATCGTTGTTGTGTAATCTCAAAATCTCATATCGTTAAATTGCAATGATAATTACAATGACCATGAAATTTGGCTACTTTGCTTACAGCAAAGTGAATTGTTAAAAGACATTATTGAAACAATTGCTCTTACATGTCCCAATTCATTGTTGAACTAATCCACTTGAAAAAAAGTAAGTTTGATTTTCCTTCCAATTTTTACTAAAATTATAAATTATATGAATATAAGATATTAAAATTAGATGTACAGAAAAATATGTAATTAAATATAAGGTGATTGAAATATGCGCATATGAAAAAAGTTAGGTAATAATAATATGAGAAAAATAAAATCCCTCGCCTAGTATGCCCCCTACCCCCCCAACATTCAAAATTAAACATCAATTCAAATTTAAATGTTAATTTGCTAAATTTAAATGCTAAATGTTGTGTTTAAACTTTTATACAAAGAAGTGATGGTTCTCATGAAAGAACCCACAAACAAACAGCAGTTTAGGGTAGGCTCTCAGACCCGACTCATGCTGGTTTAGGGTTTAGGGTTTACTCTACCCTTACTGAATGATGTCAAATACCTAGGTATACAAAATATACTATTAACAAGGGGTGTGTCACACCGTGGCCTTGCCATTTATAAGATTATAAAGTATCTTAAGGCAAAAGAAGAATTATGAAAACTCAAATACTTCAACCATGCAAAGATATAATCTTCAAAAAATTCTCCAAAAGAAACCAAAATCATTCAAGATATTATTATAACTCTATTATAACTAATCTCAAGTTTCAACACAAGCCAAAATATTTAATCTTTCAAAAATCCTCCGACAAAAATAGACCTATTATTATTATTACCAAGGGGCCTATAAAAATCCCTTAAGCTACTATACTCTATAATGAATCTCAACACAATATCCTTGCCTTGCTTGGTAGCCAAGGCCAACAACAAATCCCAAAACAACCAAAATTTGTTGCATCAGGAGAAAAGTTTCTTTCACGTGCCATTGGAAATTTTAGAGTCAGCCTTTGTTTTGCGCAAACTTTACAATGGGTGCTTAGAAATCATTATTTGGCCAAAGGAAACTAACTATCTTTCGAAAGATTGGGGGTACACTTCCATTGACCAGGTCCACAAAGTTTGGATTGAAAGTATTCTTATTATTAATATTATGTTTGGAGAAGCACTCTGGAGTTGAGTCTAGTGTTGGCATGACATCAGAAAGAGGCATTCATGGTGGACATCTTGGGCGGCAGTCTTATGCACATGATGATATACTCATTCGATCTAGAACTTGCAACTGTGAGTGAGTGAGAGTGAGGTGGCTGGCTGCTTTGGGAGTAGATCTGATTCTCTGTTAAAGAGTGATTCAGCCATGTTTGGATTTTAGTGCCGTCCTGAGCTTTGAGCTTTGGTCGGTGCCTTTTGCCCTTGTCTTGTTGTGAGTGTGTGGTTTTCTCATATGTGTAAAGTAGAAGGATGAATAATATAACTTATGAACATATGCATATACAAACACTAGCCAAATGCTAAGCTAAGCTAAACTAACTTGAGTGAGAGAGTCACTTGCCAGGCTACTAGTTCTGTACTCTTTCACTGATGGGTTCCAGGAAGAAGAAAAAACAACCACAACCACTTTTGTGTGTGTATTTGTGCCTACACAATTTTTTTAAAATTTTTTTTTTTGCTTTTTTGAATGAAATGAAATTCACAAGACAAGCATTGTCTCTTTGGACTTCACTTTTAGAGCAACCATACAACTCTTTGACACACTGGTCTCCTACCCAAGACTTGCATAATCTGTTTTTTTTGGGGATGACCCCTAATTCTCACCTATCAGTAACAATTGTTAGGTCTTATTCTCCCTTTTCATCAACTAATGAATGGGCTCTTCTGCATATGCGGTTATTTTAAAACCTAACCAACAATATGCCTTGCAATTCTATACAAACTATTAATTAATTAACGCCAGGGAACAACCAAGTCTTGGCTAATTCGAGCTCCTAGCTCGCCTATGGTCAAGCCCAACATCTTGCCCTTCTGGGCTTGACCACATGTTTGCTAGGAGTCAAAATCGGCCAAAGCCTGCCGGCTCTCTAGTACATTCAAAACAAACAAGCCGTGCATCACACTGTGGCCTTGCCATTTACATTAAAAAGTATTTTAAGGCAAAAGAAGAATTATGGAAACTCAAATATTTCACCATGCAACAAATATAACCTATAAAAAATCCTCTAAAAGAAACCAAAATCCTGCAAAATATTATAACACTCTATAACTAATCTAAAGTTTCAACACAAGCCAAAATATCCTCTTTTAAAAATCCTCATATAAAAATAGACCTATAATTATTACCTAGGGGCCAAAATCCCTTAAGCTATTATACTCCATAATGAATCTAAGCACAATATCCTTGCCTACCAAGGCAAGACCAACAATTATGACTACATGCTTCTTTTTTCAATGAAAAAGCTGGTGGTGGGTTATGGTCAAATCATGTCAACCTCCCTCCCCCTCGCACCCCCTCCACTCCCCTCCTTCCCCTCTTCTTCAAATTTAAGTCAAAACAATAGGGTGCCAAAAGAGTACTACTGTTCATCTAGTATTCTTCAAATGATCTCCCCTAGTCATCATCACCCTTTAGGATACCACTACTACCACCATTAGTTGACCCTAGAATGAGCTTCAATGATGCTCCCATGGACCACTTGTCAAAAGAATGGGGGAGAGATAGAAAAAATGCTTTGTGTAAGAAGACATGATGCTCCACTACTAGAAAGACAACCAAAAACCCACACAAGTAGGGTAGTGGGTAAGGCTTTTAGTAACATAATGAAATTTCTAATGCACAAAAGTGTTGGCTGGTGAAAGTGCAAACATGAAATGACTACTACCCTAAAATTCTGCCCTTTTTGATGATGGGTTTCAGAGAACCAGCAGCAAAAGGGCCTACCATACCATGTGGGCTACCATGCAACTAACTGCATTGCATTTGCATTTGCATTGCAGTCAGTGAGTGAGTGAGTGAGTGAGAAACAAGTGAGAATGGACAAAGTTGCCGCCCATAATAACCAAGTCCCTTTCTCTTTAGAAACAATTGAAGCAATGGGGTCACCTCCAACAATATATGGTAGGTGCAAAAAACCGCACAAAGTTTTGGGGGCCAGCCAGCCAGCTATGGAGCTGTGTTTGGCAGAAGATGAGTATGATTCATAAGTCCAACAAGGGCTTACTTGTTGGTGAGAAATGGACAAGAACAAAGAGACGGTACCCTTCTCCTTAGTTTTGTGGATAGATAGATACGTGCTTGATTCCCATAAGGTTGGGGCGGGCTTGTGGTCCCTACTAGTCCTCGCTGTAAGATGTCAAAGCAGCATGAATTGAATTCTTGTTGCCAGACAAAATATCTTAAGCTAAAAGAAGTTCTATTCGGAGAGAAGAAGTGAGTCAAAGCTTCAAAATGGTCCACTTATTGTTTTGCGGGTGCTGAATAAATTGTGGGGGGGGGGGGTTGGAAGAGCTAAACCCTAAACCCATTTATATGGTTGTTTGGAGTCAATACTTGTACATAGGGGAGAGAGTCTCCAAAGTTTCAGAGCTTTTTTGTGATGGGCCAATCAAAGAGTCAGCTCATTGCAACAAACAGAAAGAAATCTGAACTTGGACGGCACACACCCCCCCCAACTAAATTTAATATGGATTCACACTAACAAACATAAGATGAAGGGGGGGGGATCCACCACATTACATGTGCTCTTTGATTAATTAAGTTCCCAGAATTCATTTTGTTCTAAGGACCAGTGTGGTGTATAAAAACATTAGTTTAAAATATAAGAATGCACGCAAACAACTAGGAATGAAGCAAAGAAGACAAGTTTGTTGTGTATAGGAGGAACTTACAGACCAAGAGACCACACAGGAACAAGTATACATGTGGGAATTGATGCATGACAAAAAGCTTGTGCATCAATCACGTCTCTCGACCAAAAGTTGTACACTTTTGGTATGCTTGACAATTTATGTGTTATCTGGATGATTGAAACATACAAAAATTTGAGTCAGCAGCTTGACACATGGGGGTTAGGATGTACACTACAAATTCATGCCCAAGTAGCATTAATCAACAACTTCTTTCACATGGTCTAAAATATGAAACCTCCAAGGATTTAGGTGTTGTAAGGTTTTCTCAAGGGGATCCTGAGTTTTGGGCCTCTAACTGGAGTCTAGTAGATTTCAATGCTTCAAATTCTGGGAAATGAGTGCTATAGTATTTTTGTGCTCTAAGCCTGGTCTCATTTTGGCTCCTACACGTTGCAATCTACCTTTGTTTAGAACTTCAAAGTTAATCTGTTACATTCCTCTCATGTGCCTTAACAATGTGTAAAGCCTCTCAAGTTGAGGGAACATTCACAAAATGCGGATAATGTCTCACCCTAGGGCTTTACCCTAAACTGAAAATTTTACTACTAATTTCAACTACTATCACTAATCCAGGACTTGTTTCTTGGGGTGGGGGAGAGATGGGGGAATATAACCATGTTGTTCAAAAAAGTACTTACATGATTGTTGTTCCTTAGAGTGAAAAATTGGGATTCCTCCGTACATCTTTAGTTTTGTAACGTGCTAGTATGTACATGGGAAATTATTAGTGGATGTTTTGGCTCTATAAAGTGTTGTGTGGAACCATATATTTATATACACCCATACAAGTAACCTCTGCAAACTGATACCTTTTGTGACACATATCATATGTTTAAGCTGTGGGAGAGCTCTGAGCATCTTGCTTGCATGCAGATGGGGCAGACGCATCCATGCCTAGTACTTTCACTTGTTCTATTGAAGCAAAGCCTGGCAGTGACTCAGCTAAGCAGACATGCATCAAGATAAGGTGCATTTTGTTTAGCATCTGGACAATCTTCTTAAATAGAGCCTTGTAGCAAAAGTACTAGTACTATCCTGGACTTATCAAAATTATCAAATGAGTTGCTCAAAAGTGCCTTAAGTTTTGAAAACTAGAAGAAGAACAAGGGAGGGTTGTAATCCCCTTCAATGTTTGGAAACAGGACAGAAACAGAAAATGTACTCTCTTGTTTGTTTGTCCATTCAACAACTTCCTCATGTGTGTGGGGTTCTTAATGATGTAAACCTGATGAACTTCAGTTGGAAGACACCCAGCAATTAGAAGGAAAGAGATTCACTTGCAAGATGCACATTCAAACTAAGTTTTCTAAGTTTTAGCTCAATTACAGTTCACTCATATTTGATGAGCCTAAATCCAAGTCCTGTAATCACCTGGGCAGCAGCTTTGGCATAAATTAAAATTATTGAATCTATAGATCCTATGTTTGTCCCATTGGGTCTATTTAAACACCGTGTTGTTTCTTGAGAGCCAGCAACACCATCTACAAATCCCTCGCAGAAGCCGCCACCATACAAGTGACAACTTTTGGATCCTCTAATGAATCTTTTTCTTAAGTTCAAATATTGTCATTTGTTGAGTGAGTTTTCTCCATTGACCCGGTAGGGCCTGACCTTCCACAAATATGTTGAGAATATTAGTAACAAAATCCCATCACAATTGGGTCAAATCACAATCTCATACCCAATGCAATGTCGTCTCTCTTGCTTGCTTGACAATTGCAGTATTTATATACTTGTGTGAAATTTGAGTGTCGACTTGTCCCCTCCAAGCATTGACTTCAATAGCCCTATGCCAAACTAACCACATGAACCCCACTTCTTTCCTTGTTGTTTTTGCCAATGCCACACCTTCATCCAACATGGCTTGAAAGAAAATGGAAATTCATTCTACCACTTAGTCTTCATCAGCTTGTTCAAGTTAACTTTCACATTCATCTATTCCTTACCTTCTTTTGATGTGGACTCCATAATTGGCTTATTTTATAGGACCCCTTACTAGTATTGGTATTACCCTTATTTTGTCCCATGAGCCACATTGTGTGGTTCGTGCTAGCTCCAAATGTGGAACTCTATCCAAGCTTAACATTTTGGATGCATCCTTGAGCCTCCACCATACAAGGTCCTATGGGACCTCCCACCATGTGACTCCTAAAATCAGAGATGATAAGAGATCTTTAGGACTCTAGAAATATCAAATCAAGTTTTCTTCTTCATGGGATGTAAAAAGACCTAGCCATTCTCCTTCTTTAATTAGTGTTGCTTGCCTTCTAAAAAGCCAACCACCCATGGTATGGCAACTATCCATTAGTGTTTGCCATGACATTGATTGCTCCTTCTCAAATAGTTGAAATTAATCTTTTGCTACAAATCATGTAATGATGGACTTTTGTTTTTCATCTCACATGTCTCCTACTTGTTATAAGTTACCCCTATCTAGAATCATTACCTAACTATGAGACTAGCCCTAATTTTGCCACTGAAACTCCTTATTCCACCATAGCTGAAATTGTAACACCTCTTCCTTTGATTGAAGCTCCTTCCATTGAATGGAGTTGGAGATTTTCGCCCACACATAAGATATTCAACTCCATGCCTTAGACCCTTGAGACTTGCAATGTGTTTGGGAAAGTGATGTTAGCCCAAGTGACGTCAACCTTCCAAGTACAATGTTTGGACATTTTACATCTAGCTAATCAATATCGTAGAATTAATTGCAAATTAAACTCTCATGGCTCTAAAGTTATAATTACCCATTTGGTTCATAATGATATTAAAGCCTCCACATGATCTATGATATTAAGTCCTCCATATTGTCACTTTGCACAACAATCATGCCAACTCATTTTAGTCCTAACTATTGTTCTATTCTAACCATAGAAATTCCTAAACAAGGATTTAATTTTTCTTAGTACCTTTTTGGAACCACCCCATATAAAAATGAAGAACCATAGTGTGGAAAAAAAAACATTATTGATCGATGTGCCCTAGTCGTTAAGGACAAATTGGATATTGTCTAGTATCAAATCTATTATGAATTTTAACAAGGAGAGATTGATCTAAATCCTTAACACACTACAAGAAAAGTTGTCTTTTGTGATTTGATTTATGACCAAGTCATTAATCATGGAAGACATCCATGACTACATGACTGCGTAGTCAAATAGGACACGTCATTTAAGACATCTAATCACTATTGTGGTTCAGTCACAAAATAATATACATTTGTGACTTTTATGATTATAAAGTCATGCAGGTCATTAGTGCTCAATAAGATCCATAAATTATGGCCATTGGATATAATTCATTAAATATGAAATCAATATGTTCTCCACCCATGCCATGTAAACACGTGGCATTTTTTAATTGTGTTTATAGGTTGTCACATGGTATAAAAGCTAAAGACTCAACCTATATGTTAGGAATGTACGTTAACTTAGCTAGCAAGTTAAACTAGTTAGGCTAGTTCATTAAATTTCAAGTGCGAGGACTTGAACCCCTCACCTCCACATTGAGGGAAGAAATCCTTAACCCCCATTTAACCATTGCACCACATGATTTTTACATGACAAAAATTGTCACCATATTGTTATAAACATTTTTTTCTAACCTACTTTATAAGTAGCCTAGCCTAGCTACCCTAATTAGGTACCTACATATTTACCTAACAATGTAAAACCTACCTAGTAACCTAGTAGGTACCTAGCTTGGTAGGTAATAAGTAGGTAATACCTAGAAGTAGTAGGTAGGTAAGTGCCTAACAGTAGATATATATGTACTACCTATCTAGTAGGTAAGTAGGTAGGTAAATAAATACCTAGTGGTAAGTAATATGTAGGTAGGTGGGTACATACGAACACAACTCACCATATATGAAATTATATACATATGTAACTCATACAACTATGTGGCAACTATTATACCACTATGTTGTAACTATTATGTCATTAGTTGCAACTATTATGCAACTACATAAGTAAAAATGTGCTAACATGGAAATGATGTGTTAACAAATAATCAATGGACACATGTCACAACCCTACTTAGAGAGTGTGTGAGGATGAAATTCACACTCCCGAAGTTGGGACTTGGGAGTCCTTCGGGATTCCCAAAATTTTAAAATTCGATTGCAAGGGTCAAAACATCTCGCATTGGGATGTTCTTTATATCATTGGAATGCTATTGAAGCTTAGATGTCGAAAATGGCCTCACATGGGCCATTTGGACATCTGCAGCACAAGTTATGGCAAAAAGAAGGGCCGAAAGTCAAATTGGCAGTTTGACTCCCGAGCACTAAAAGTCAACCCGACCCCGGTGCGTGCAGGTCAAGTGCGTTCCACCATTGGAAAGCTCTCGAGGAGAGCTACAGTTTGCTTCAGAACTCATCTCAATCGGAGGTCTGAACAAAGAGTTATGACCTCGCAAAGTCTCGGGAGTCCAAACCGGGACAGTTTCAGGACTCCTTCTTAGGAGTCCCGAGACAAAAAGCCATTCAGATGTGGGTGCCGCAAAGAGGCACAAAGCATACTATATGGGGGGAAGGTGGTGGCTTCCCCCGAGTCTGGGCCGTGGTGAATCAAATGAGTCTAAAGTTGCCAGTGGCTTGTCCTAGCACCAAGGGTGCTCTAGAATGTGAACTAACCAACTTGTTGGTTGGTTTGATGCAGGTTTGAGTAAGTGAATAATTTGTCACTCTTCCTAGTCCCATCCTGAAGCTTTAGCACATCGCTCTACCCCTTGTAGTGCTGAGAACTGGGAACGTGCTCCAAGTTCTTCACAATTTCGTTGTGTGAACAATTTAGACCCAACTTGGGTCTAACTAGGGACTTGGGAGCGCGTCAACACATGGCAATTCTTTAAAAAAATTGATATTTAATATTTTTATTAATTTCATTTAGATCATTCAATTTAAGGTAGACTTTAACATTTTGGTCAATAAGTAAGTAGGCTTAAAGTAGGTAGCCATTACTTCCTACATTTCTTAGGCTAGGATATTATGTACCTCCCATATTTGTTTTTCCATATTTTTTGTAAAACTTAGTTATTTGATTAGCTTAAAAAAAAACTTTGCATCTGGTTTAATTTCCCAGACTCTTTTGATTTGGTCAATTGTTTCATGCATAAAACTAACATTAAGCTTCCATAAAAATCATATTCTACCTCTATCAACACATTCTACTTCACATTCAACTAGAAGGTGGTTTAATCTCACCCCATCAACCTTAATCTGATAATACAAAAAGTTATCTTCTATGGTACAAATGCCTCCACATCCAACCCCATCTACTTGGTTAATAAAGTTGTAACCCAACATCACAAACTTCCAATATCATGAAATTTCAATAAAATTTGTGCAAAAATGATAAAACAAAATGTCCATGCAAAATTCGTGGGCTTCAAAATGTAAAAATGGCATGAAAAATATATCATGTTACTTTGTATATAAATGGTGTTTCTTCTGCTTACAAGGGTGTAAACAAGATAAAGTGAACAACTTGATCACCTTATCAAATTAGAACAAATAGATTTAAAACAACAACAAAACCTATTATAAAATTGAGGAACATCAAATGTTTTCATTTCAATGATTAAAACTAATATATGTTTATAATAATGTGCATTAATTTTCATATTTCAAATTGTAAAAATAGGTTTTAAATAGGTTTTTCAAAACACGAATAACTTTGACATCTACTTTTCAATGTGGGCTTTTGGTTTTAAGTAGGTGTCAAGTAGGTTTTATAAAAAAGAAATAGATTTCTTTTTTGTGACTTGTTAAAACATATGTTGATCTTCATTTCCTAATTTATTACATATCAATTTCATTAATTTTTATAATCAAAATGTAGGTTTGAACACATATTTTTCAATCAATTTCAAATGTACATTTTATTTATTTTAAAATTCCTTTTCTTTTAATTTTTTTAGAACTAGATTCTTATAAACTTAATAGAGCAATTTAATGCTACTTGACACATATTTTCACTTAATTTGATGTTACTTTATGATAATTATATGAATGGCAAAGGGTTGAAGTGGAGATGTTTACTTTGTTTGTCTACTTTATCTTGCTTTGACTCTACGATGTTTTGATGTGAAGTACATATAATTTACATTTTAACTAAATCCATGCAATTATCGTGATATAATTTACATAAAACTATGCGATTTTTTTGTATTAAATATGAACATCCATATATGTTATTCAAAAACAATGTTTCACTCGTTTGAATATTTAAGATATTGAACACATACTTGAATATTGTTCATATTAACCATAGCATAGATTTCATACGATTTTTGTACAAACCTATGAAGCCTAGTAAATTTATGATGAAAGATGTAATTGAATAAACCCCTACTTGAAACCCCATTAGACATGACAATTCTTAAAGTTTATTATTTCTAAGGTTATGGTCTTGTAACATAATAAAATCTTTCAAATACTTTTGAAATGATCTTAAGATCTTTCACATACCTTTAAAATGTGTCAATTGCTTGAGATTTGTTCTATGTTAGGAGCTTTAAATTCATGATCAATGATTATAGATTGAAGGTTTGATTATTCATATTTCTCCCCCATGATTCTCTATTTTGACTATTAAAGAGCCCCACAACATGAAGTTTGTTCCATTGTTAATCTTGTTGACCTCCACCCTTAATCACCTTTTCAACACAAAGATTCATTTCCATGTTTATTCAAATTCAAGTGGTCCTCTTCACCTTTGTTGGCTCCTTATACTAACTTTTATTTCCCATGGGCCAAATTAATGTTGACTTAGTCACCAACACCATTAATTTCCATTAGAAGAATTTTTTCCTTTGGTGGTGGTGTTTTCCTAATTTAAGTTTCAAAGAGTTCCTAACTACCATCACTATTGAAGTCAACTAGGTCTAATAACCTTGCTTCAATGTGGTTTGTGTGAGTTTTCCCTCCAAGTTTACCAGGGGTTAAAACCATATATTGAATTTTTATAATGATTTTTAAGAATTAACAATTGTCTTCGTGAACTTGGAAGGTTATTACTAACTTAGTTTTAAATTAGGGAGTTGGAATTTTTCACAACATGTATTCCATATACTCCCTTTGGCCCCCAAGATTGGAAAGCCATTACCACCGAATGGTTAGGTTTTTGGAATTTGATCCATGCCTTTATCATGGCCTTGAATCAAATTGGTGGATGGTTCATTATTTGTTATTGATTGTGGCCACCTTCCTATATATTTTGCTTGATGCATTGAGACCATTAATTCCACTTGTTCCACATCTTCATACCCACTCCCTTCTTCCCATTTGCCTTGTTGGGGGAAAGCACACTAAGGTGGAACAAAAACGGCACATCATGATAGTTCATTTTTAGGCCATTATGAAATAAAATACACTAAGGAAATATGACAAAAACAAGCAAAAACAAAATACTTTGAATCAAATGAGCCATGTGGCAAGGTGTTATAAGATATTTTTCCATAAGGATTTAAACATTTTTTGTGATAATCTTATACTTGAAATATGAGTATTTAAATCATTATTTTCAACAAATGAAAGACTTCCTTCATAAGTTTCATACTTGATATACATCTCAAAATTTAATCATCAAATCTTTTCAAATTGTCATATTTAATATCAATTTGCCACAATATTGTACTACCATTGAGTATTTATTCATAAAGGACATTATTTCAAGGTGTATTGCGTCCATTTAATTTATCCTCGACCGAACATGTGTTTTTGTACAACTTTAAAAGTCCATAACAAATTGAATACCAAAGATTTGACCATGAAATTTTAACATAGTGTTTTGATGAACGAGTTCATTCTTGACCTGAGTCCCATTTTATTCTTTTCACATATCAATTGGAATAAACTACTATTGAAAAATTAAAAACTGTGAAAAATGAATTCCTGGACATCCAAAGTGTAACATTTTAATGTGTTTTCACCATGTTCTTCTTCTCCTTCATATTTTGTTTCACCTTCCTTTGGATTGGGGCGTTTTGCTCCTCCCAACTTCCTTGGTGACCACTACATATTCATCCATCGTGCATCCCTCTTCACTAATTAATATTGATGCACATCAATGATTGGCACTACTACCAACACATTTCCTTTTGATGAAACACCTTGCTCACTACCATGTAGTTTTCTTCTAAATTGGGTTCCAATTCTAAAGTCCCAATCAATGACATCATAGGAACTATTGTATCCTAAAACTTTTGAAACCATAAAATTTAAGGCATAACATTCCAAGATCCTCTCCCTTTTGAATTCACAGTTCTCTTCCCTTGTTCATTATGCACTTCTCATTGCTTGTAATTTTATTAGACCTAAGAGTATGTTGGTCTTTCAAGCAACTTCCTTCTCCTTTGTCTTTATGTTTACATGTTCTGACAACCATAAAACGTTCCTCACCTATTTGTGTTGCAAATTTTTGCTCCCCCTTGGCTTGAATTTCCAATTATGATTCATGCATGTGTTTTTTTCAAGTCTCTCATTTTGTGTCTTTCTTAATTGTGATAACCCTAGCTAGTTAATGACACGTTTCCAAGATTGTATAGTCCTTCACCTTGTGTGCTAAACTTTTAAAAAATCTACATTTGATGGGACAATATTGATCATAATATATGGTAATTGTCAACATATTCCCTTCCAACCCTTTGACTTTCACTTCTATTACCCATCCTTTATTAACCTCCAACGCCACACCTTATTGAAGGTTTTTTACAACCACATTGTTTTTATCAAACCCTAATAGCTTCCCAACCCACAATGCAATTAATTAAGAATTCTAATTTATGCTACTTCGTTAATAATTGTCTCAACCTTATCCATGTTGGTATTTTAAGGCCCATACGATTGTTTGGATCAAAACCAAAAATCCACTCATGGTATATGCACATTCCCCAAAAGGTTTTGTGTAGAGTAAATAATAAAAGCTTTTTTATTTATCCATCTTTAAAAACAAAAAAATGTTCCATTTGTTTAGACATTTTGAACAAGATTTTCCATCTTTGATTGTCATGTTTAATGTCACCACCCAATCAATGATATATTTTCACACTTAGTTTAGACCCTCTAGAGGTCACAATGACCATATGATCTTATAAAATGTTTGTTTATACCTTCAAAATATGTTTAGTCGCATGTGGGGCCACTTCCCTCTTCTTGATTAAAGATCCTTGAAAGTTGTGAAACATATTAGGTGGAAGTTCCTCCCCTTTAGTTGGTCTAAAACAATTGGTTTTGTTTTTTTTGTTTTTTTTGCTTTGGTTAGTTGAGAAAGTCACTACTAAAATAACCCCAAGATCTAACATCTTCACATCCTCATTGTTTAGCATGTACATGTCAATTTTGTTAATTGCCCCAGTGGTGGCCTCTCACTTTGTAACACTTCTAAGTATGTTCTTAACACCATTATTGCTTGCATAATGCCCAAACAATAATACTCAAACACCTTTTGTTAAAGCTTTTCAAATCTCTACTTGGGACAAGAAACAATTCACCTAAGCTGAACCTAACCTTTATCACTTAAACTATCACTTAAAATCCCTACAACATAAGCCTCTATGGGATCAACATTAAAATCTAATTTAAGGGGGTTTTGATGAGAAAAAAACATGCCTTAACTTCTAAAGTAGGAAGGAGGGGTTTTTCTACAAAAGTAACAAACAACCAATTAAGTGAAGGATAGTAATATTGGGGTTTGCAATTATATTTAGGAAGGGCTAACTAGGTAGCACTTACTGTGTTTAACCCACTTTTTATTGGTTGATATTTTTGTTCAATGGTGAAAACATTTTAAGATAATTTTCACTTTGACCAATTGCATTATGATTGACTTCCAAGAAGTGTTAAGCATTTAGCTTAAAGGATAAAGGACCTAAGTTTGAATCTTAATGTAAATACATGTTAATTAATATTTCATGATTTGATTCAATTTCCATAAGCTAGTAACAAACCATCTCTCTCATTGATCAATAACAAATAAAAAATTAGATGAAAATGTGAGGTGAAACTTTTATTTTTTGAGCTAACTTAGGTTTCAAAATTGTTCAAACTTGAATGGAATCTTAGTTGATATTGTTTACCATTCTTATCATGTTTTGTCTTGTTCCCTCTTGCCACTCCTACTAGTTTGTTGACCATTTTAAACATTACAACTCTAACTTGAGAAGGATAGTGACTATGATATGCTCAAAGAGAACCCTAAATGACTTGAATTGACTTGTCATTGTAAATGGGTGTAATGAAAAGTGGTGATTCTTAACATTTCAAAAAAGCACATATGGATGTAGACTTTTAGACACTTGACTTCATAACATGGAATTCATCTCAGTGTGTCTTGGATGCAAATGTAAATTACAAAATATCATTTTATGATTTTGAAAATGGCACATAACAAAATCACCTCCACATAGATTTTAGTTGTTTGCAATTCTTAACTATAGTTTATTGGTTGCACATACATAAACTCACTTGCACGTAGATTTATTTGTTTACAACTATTAATTACACAACTTTGGTACCCCTCATTATAATTATACAACATTACTTTTTCATTTTAAATATAATAAATGATCTTGGACAAAGATATATCAAATTCATAGTGGAATTCACATATAAGTGCACATAGCTTCACAAAAACACAATCATTCATCTTTGCTCCTTTCAAAATAACTTCACAAAAGATCCTATTTAGAAGCATTCATTAAATTTATTTTGACATCATTTACCACATAATACTAGATTGGTAGTCCACATAAACACATTGAAGTTCACATGCTTGTGTTTGCCTACATGTACTTAAAACTACAATTACAACATCATGATAACACTAACACCAAAAGAAAAAACATTTATTCATTTCTCAACCTTTTGTTCTTAGAAACCCTCCTTGTGTTTTGCCCAAATTTTATATTTTTGAAGTGTTGAACTATCATACATTCTGAGTTGATCAATTTCATAGGCTTCATGGGCAAATTTCCCATGTACACTTATTCAAAAATAATCAACCCACCTTGCATCTTACTTCATGAAACTCGTGGCTCCTTCACATATACTAATGATGTTACAATTGTCATGAAAGGGAAACTATCAAACTACCCTTCAATTGCCATAGCCCCAACCCAATTCTAAATTGAAGTTGGTTATATATAAACAATATGAATGAGTGATTTGGCTATAGAATATGTGAAACAACACATCTAAAACACTCTTAAATAAGATACAATCCATGTCACCACCATAATCTCTATGACATTTTCATTTAACATATGTGATTAAATTATATATTCATATTCCTTCCTCTTGAAAAACACATTCACCCAAATAAAAACACATGGATGCCCCTTGATTTCTAACCCTTACATGAACCTTTGAATATATAATTTATTTTCCCTTTAGGGAAAACAACTAACATCAATAATCCTTCTTACATTACCAATAACCTCTTTTTTACTAATGAACTATGTATACTAAAAGCAACAACCCCCAAGGTCTTACGAAATCTCTATAAGAAAAAATAAATCCAAATAAGGTAAAATTGCCAAGTAGTACTATGGGAATAGTGGAAAAACCATGCACTTTTTGTTGTTTTTTTTTTCAGCAAACACTTAAAAAACCTTTCTATTCCATTGCCAAGGCTACAACATCTAGACCATTAAATCTAGCAACTTTTTCCATCACCATCCATGGACTTAGATACCCCATTTTTTCCCTTTCATAACCATAAGCATCTCTTACTTTCAAGTTGTCATCCCCAGGGCCATGGTGTGCTCCATATTTATTCTGTCCATCACCAAACCTTGCTACTCCACCACAAGCCTCATTAGGGTTTACTGTATCTAGTGAGGGTGAACTACTAGCAGCATGATACCTCAAGAGGGTTCATCTCAAGACAAAATTAATTTTCCATATACATTATTGGCCTAGGGTTGGAATATCTTTTGGACATTTGGCTTAAGGTTTTTTTTTTTTTTAATTCATAATATGGACTAAGGTTAAAATCTTTGTTGACATTTTTGACCTAGGATTAGAATGAATGTATTTTAGCACTTTGGCCTATGGTTGAAACATTTTTTTAACAATTTGGTGGCCTAAGGTTGGAGTCATCTACCAATCAATATAGCTCTTTGGAAATTCCCTACAAGTTTAGAGTCTCAAGACCAACCATTGAAATGCTGAGGAGGCTCCTATGCAAGTAGTGTTTTTTGGTTCTATATATGTAGTAGAGCAAGACCCCAGTGGCCTATTCTGCTAGGCAAACAGCAGTGTTTTTTTGGTGGCGAAATTTCACCAGATTTTGCCCTCCAAAATATGATTTCGACCTATACAAAGGATTTTTCATGGAAAAATGACCCTTATTCGCCAGATTCCGAAAAAGAAATAAAGTCCAATTTGCCAGATTTTTTTGATAAGTTCCAGTAGGTAGCCAAGAATATAGAAGGATTCTGGTTTTTTTCTAATGACAGGGTGTGATGTACTTTTACTCTCTATATAGAAACTCAGTTACTATAATTCCTCTCGAACCTTGTGCATTAAATGCTGAGATTCAGCACTTCATACTGAGATTTAATAAAATTTCCTTACTTTGTGGATACCACCAAAAGAGGGGTTAGGGGGTGAAAGGAGGCCTAAAGTCATCCTATAATCAGCAATCCATTTCTATGAGCTGAAGCACCCATTTGTCTTCAATGTATATGCTGCTGCATTCATACATTTATCCTGGATTACAATACATCAATTATGTCTAGTAAAAGGCATTAACAAAGTTTTACCCTGATCAACAGCTTTCCAAGAGCCTCCACAGCTCAACAATCACAACTCTCTATCGCCTTGGATTCAAAGCATTGAAACGTGCAGTCATTTGGTCATACTCCATACGCCGCCTTGTATCTGAACATGGGCTTTGTTTTTTGCTTTCTGTTGTGGTGTGTCCAGTTGATAACCTCCGGCTCTCATCAGCAAATGATTTTCCAATCCTCGCGGAATCATCATAAGAGCTTCGAACCTTGCCTGATCTTGAGTCATTGTGCTTCTTATCTCCTCCACCAGCTGGATCCTCCACAGTCACCTTGCCATAGTAGTATTCGTTTGCTCCAAATGAGCTGGATTTATCATCAACTCCTAGCTTCTCCAAAGAGGAGTCATCGAGAGCATCATAATCTCCAAATCTCTCTCTTGAATGGGTTGATTGCCGACTCTCCTTGTGAGAATTGTAGTTGTCAAAGACTGGTTTGCTAGCTGACATTGGGTATGGTGGTGGTGGAACAATATGAGACCTATGACCCTCATCACTGTCACTGTCTAAGTCAGTCTCACTACTTTCATCTTGACTTGCAACAGTGTAATCTGGACGTCTGTCCCTATTACCCAATAATCCTATGTTTGCTTGACTCTTAAAGCTCTTGGCAAGCTCAGCTGCAGCACATGCTGCAGCCACTGCCCGATTGGCAGAATCAGCAGCAGCTTTTGCAGCAGCTGCTACATCTGTGTACTCAATTTTTGCCTCTTGTCTTGCCTGCCTGTATGTCTCTTCCTTGGGATGATCTTCCATGCGCTCCAGAGGCAAGCTATTCTTTCTTTGTGGGGGCATCTTCCCAAAAGGAATGAACTGCTTTTCAAATTTCTCATCAACAAGATGACAGGAAGACATGGTTGGGTCAGAGCTGGATCGGGGCACAGTTTTTGAAGAGATTGGAATGGAAGAGTTTGTTTTGGCCACATCTGAGGAAGCAACTTGCAGCTTCCCAACACCAGATGGGGTCAATGGCATTTCATGTGCGCCAAGGAACTGACTGGGACCATCCTGAAACAGAGGGAGAAAATCATGTCACTTCCAAAAAATTGAGAGAAACAGGAACTATTTTGAGAGCAATATTTGTTCCAGGAACCTACCAGCAAATCTTCAGGCATTAGCAGCAGTTCAGCTTCTGCACCACTAGGGTCCCAGGCTACATTGTACTCAGCTGCTATTTCTTTCATCAGCTTTAGCTTCACTTCGCCTGATGGCGCACGTACAGAAAGTTTCTCTATAATCTGCAAAAGTCCACAATCCCTCAACATCATAAGCAGCCTCACCACATCCTTCAAATCGCAAAACAAACAGCATGCTGTGTACCAAAGTACACCATTAGCCACACTGATGCCAAAGAATTACTTCACCAAGTGAGCTTCGATGGATGTGTTGTAATGGCATCTAAATTAGACATCCCTTTGCTGAATAAAACCAACCAGCAGATGTAAGTAACAAGAAAACACCAAATCAAGGGAATTGAGTACCCGGCGATTCACTGCACAATCAGGGCGCAGCTCACATGCTGCAGCTGCAAACTCTTTCCCATACTTTGCAGCAAAAAGTGTCCGAATTTGCAGCAGTTCTGGTAAATCCGCACACCGGGGGGAAGCAAATATCAAGCTAGAAATTGCTTCCTTTAAATCCATAGGACATAACCTGGGCAACAAGCAAATGCATTTGAACAAACAAAAAGGTCAAAAGACTCATCTTTCCAAGCATGGTGAGGGTGTTGTCAACAAGCCTGCTCAAAATTCTGCTCAAAATAGGTCCTTTGCTTTCAAAACTACTGGTTAGTACAGGTTGTGGAGGCATGCCTTTGAGAGTCGATGATGGGGAGGCGGACAACAACAAGCTCGCAGAAAAGTTCAAGTATATCATATGCTGCCATGATGTTCTCTTCCCTGATGACATGTTCAACCTGCAGCAGCACCGCATCAGAGGCAGCTAAAATTAGGGATCCAATCATATTCAAGCTCACATTGAGTCAAGCTCACTCTCTGCTTTGCTTGCCGGATTCCTGAAGTCCTTTTGAAATGATACAGACATGGAAAAACAGAGAAGAAAAAGCAAAAGAGCCTACTTTCACATTGTCAGCTCTGTGGAATGAAGAGCAGAAGAAAACCAGTCAAGAGAGAGAGAGAAAGAGAGAAAATGGTATGATGTAACATACTCGAATGCGGGCACTGGGTTCCTGGCCTGATGTAAGGAGCTGCGCAATATCCTTGCGTAGCTGCTTCACTTGACTGTCACGCTTGTTGCGAATAAGCTTGATTCGCGCTGTTGCCAACCTCAACAGTGTCTTGCTGTGTTTGCATTCCCCAAAGAATATTGTCTGCTTCAGTTACAATGCATGCCAATATATCCCAGCTAAATCTTGCAAGCTCCAAGAAAACACACTCCTAGTATGCTTGACTGTAAATGCTCAACACTTGCTCAACACTTTCTTCCTTTAAAATCTTCAACATGAGGGAGACAATCTTCTTCATACAAGAAAGGATTTTTTCAGCCTGTCTTTTTTCTCACCATTTTGAGACCTTGAAACCTTTTCCCAGCATAGTCTCCCACATGGTGGCAGTTATGATGATGCCCTCTGTGAGCAAACAAAATCCTTTTTTCCCCACCTGCAGCCAGAGACTGACTGCAACCAGACAACCACAGTTTTGGTCATCTTTCTCCAACAACAACAAAAAAAGAAAAGAGCTCGAAAGCTTTTGCAAAAGTTTCTTTCCTCTCTGAAAATCAAAGAATATAATCAATTGCCCCTCTTTCTTTCCCTCTTCCCTGTTGATGAACAAAGAAAGACAACTGCAAAAATCTAGTTGAAGATTTTTTTGTAGACACGAACAAACAAAAACCACACTGAAAGCTTTGTTACTAAACCCATGAAGAAAAACACATCAGGAAATTTTAATTAAATATTTCATTCTAAAAAAAGATGTGCACTCTCTCTTGTCGTAAGAGTGCACATCTTTTGTGTGAAGATTTTTTGTAGACACGGAAAAAAAAACCACATTGAAAGCTTTGTTAAACCCATCAAGAACACTACACCACCAAAAAACTAAAAACAAGAGAGCGAGCGAGAGAGAGAGAGAGAGTGTGTGTGTGACCCATTGACGTAAAACCTCATAAGACTCACACACCCCCCTGCATTGTGGCAACAAGAAAAATCCCACCCACCTCGAAGCGTTCTATATTCTCTACGACAAGACTAAAGAAATCAACAAAGGATTTGAGAGCTTTTCATTTCCAAAAAGAAAAGTCCTTTCTCCAAAAAGAAAATGAATTCGAGTGTGACCCATTGATACAAATCCCATGAGACTCACTCACAACACGCATTGCAGCAACAAGAAATCTCACCTCGAAATCGCTTAATCGTCGTCAACGATCATCATCGTCCCAGCTCGCAAGCGCGCGTGCGTGCGTGATGTTCAAAAGACCGCACCTTGCCAACAAAAACAACAAGAGCACGCACTTGTCTCTCGAAGGGCAGGCATTTTGAAAGTTTTTATTTCGGGCAGAGCTACGACAGAGCCGGGTTGGAGGAGACCTAGGTACCTACTTTACTGCCTATACCGTTTGCCCGAGTGCCGTTACAAGAACATCGGGTCCGTCCGATTTTCTACGACCTAGATTTACCCGCATTTGAACGAACTTCTGTGGGTCCGTCCAGTTCCTCTTTCCCCGGGAACGAACTCGGTTTAATAAGAAGCCACTTAAGTAGGCTTTTTCCTAGGAGCTCACTTTCTTAGGCCACTTTGTGGTCTTTTTCTTGTACTTTTGGGTACAAGAGTGAACTAGCAGCCAGTAGCCCACCAACCGCCCACCTTGAGGGATGGATGGTGGGTGGATGAAAAATACTTTTTTCCATTGGGTTTTGCTTCCCTAACTAACCAGGGTGGTGACCTCAAATTGTTGTGTTTACTAACTACCTACTAACAACCCACTAGCCCTTACCTACATTTTAACCACCTACTTGCATCTACATACCTAGTTAGTGTTCATCTATAGCCTATTGTCCTACCTCGCAACTTGACCCTTTTTTTCTTTTTTTCTTTTTTTCCGGAAATTAGGTGAACCCTAATGTCAACCAAGTTGGGATTCATCCACAATGAAGTCATCATTGATGGATGAATCCCAACTTCCAATTGATGGTGAACCGGTGGCCGTTCGCTCATTTTGGCCTACTTTTGGATGTCTTTTAGTCTTTTCCTAGTGGTGGTGTCAATGGTAGTTTATTGGTTTCACTTTTATACTTCCTAAGTACTTATTAGCATGAGATTTAGATTCTCAAATTTCTTAATCTTTTCTAGCCAATAATATGGCTCTCATTCAAAGCCACAAAACAAAAGAGTGTCCCCCAAGCTTCTACTTGCCCTTTTGCTTCCTCATCTTGGTCTTCCCTTACAACTTAGTCCTATCTTTGTGACTAATTGCTTTTATAATTCAACACATGTTACAATGCATATCTATGTATGTTCTTGTCCTAACAATAGCCATGTAAGTGAGTAATTGAATACATTTTTACAAGTTCCTTTCTTATGAAGTGAAAAGTATTTCTAGGACTCACCAATTCCATTCCCACTTTGGGAGTCCTAAGGTGTTATGGATATTTTGAATAAGGTTTGAGATCAAATTTTATTGAACTTGAGCTTTTTTTAAAATCATTGAAAAGGTCTTGAAAAGTAAATAACCATAATGAGATCACATTCCCAAATCAAAGACTTGAAACCTAAATTATGATCATTTAAAAGAATAGTAATCAAACTATCAAACAACTTCCAACACTACAACCTTTGATAAGGGTCAAGCAACTCCAATTTGAAAATTAAATACCTCATTGAAAAGTTTTTCCAAAGGCTACAATTTTGCCTTTTGAATGTTTTCAATTAAAATTAAAAAAAGATTCATAATTGCTAGGTGGATTCATAATTTAACAATTTTTGGACTCCCACTATTTCAAGAAAAATATTGTCATTTCAATGCCTTAGAAGGAGATTCAAAATACATATTATAGAGAGGAAATTGATGAATTTTCACAAATCCAAGGTATGGTGAATATTGTGAGTTTAAATTAACTCTTGATGGGTTTGTTCACCATTTTAACTCAAAGTACATTAATAACCTCTTATTTTTGGTCTATGTAATTCAACATGACCGTTGAGCTCAACTTGTGAACTTATACTAATATTATTTCAAAAATCTTGCAAAACCATCTTGTCTAAATGCATCAAATTAGTGAGCACACTCAAATTTTTCAAATCTTTAGCAACATTACATTATGTTAAAAAAATTACCCTACTAGTTTGTAACAAGTAAATTCGGGTGCATAACTTGTCATATTTCAAAAAATAATAATTTACTTAAATGCAAATAGGTGCTTATAATTCATTATGAAGATAAATTTAAATTTATCTAATGTATTTTAAGATATATTTTAAATATATTCAAAATATTTCATTTTTTCATGACAAACTAAAAAATGAGTGCAATCATGTTATTATGAACACCCCCCCCCCCCCCCCCCCCCCCCCCTTTAAAAGGGGGGGTTCCCGCGGGGGGGGGGGCCCCACTTTTTTTTTAAAAAAAAAAAAAAAAAGGAAA